>OGKG01000506.1_pt1 | contig 50362 bp, 59 predicted proteins | sample 1572201 | NCBI WGS metagenome assembly OGKG01 (sample SAMEA2582146, study PRJEB24529) | metagenome | biome: Human gut stool | place: China | collected 2011 | reverse complement strand
CGTCTTTCGGGAAGAGACGGACTGCCGTTTCGAACACGTCGACAAATTCTTGTGAGCCGTACTGGTAGGTATTTGCCACCAAGAACATCTCGTTCAAGCTCAAGTCTTGCGGTCTTGTCAGTATAACTATTTTCGCTTCTTCCACGTCGAAGTTCTTCACGTTGTAGTCCACCTTGCAGATGGCTACACGCAAGCTCGGGTAGATGGTGCGCAACATGTGACGGTAGGGGACACCTCCAGCCAGTTTTTTCAGCTTGTCTTTTCTCTCTGCCGAGGATGGCGTGTACTCGATAATGTCAAGTATCTGGTTCCTGTATTCCATGTGTCCTGCTTCAACAGCCTTTACAAGACCTGCCCAGTTTTCTCCCCCGAAAGAGATATGGTATATGTTACGCGGGAAGTCGTACTGCGTGGCAAGGTAATTTGCCAAAGCCTTGGAACGTCCTTCCGACAAGCGTTGATTTCCTGCCAGTGTTCCTTCCGGCGAAGCGAATCCCGTGATGTCCAGACGATTTATCGTGATATTCGGATCGTCTTTTATGTCATTGATCATGTTACGTATCTTTGCCAATTCTTGGGGATTGTTCATGTAGTACGGGCGGATCACGGTTTGATTGACCTCGAAATCGAGGAAACATTCGGCGTGAATCTCCCGACGTTTGATCTCTTCTCTCGGCGGTTGGATGTACACGAGATAAGGGGTAACGATATACTCTTCAACAGGCGGTGTCGGATCGAGAAGACCTTCCACTCGCATCAATTCCGTGTCACCGCACCCGCATTCGTCGTATTGCATATCGAGGGCAGCGTATGCCATCCATGATTCGTAGGGGAGGGTGTAACGGTAGTTCAATGTTCCGTTTTTCTTCTTGCTAACTTTCTCGATCACGTATGCTTTGTCCGTGTCTACCTGCGGATTGTAACCGATAAGAGCCAGTTTCCGTTCGTGCGACAGGTATTCGTCCCGTCCCTTGAAGGATACTTTCGGTAGATTGTATGTCCGTTCCGGGGTAACCAGTTGCGGGATCAAGTCCATTCCATGTGCCGACTTGACTTTCAAGTCGTCGAAAATGAAATCTATATCCACGTGAAGTAGGTTGCCCACTTGTTCCATCCGTACGGCTTTCACGAGGACATTTCCTGTATAAGAACGGGTTTGTGCCGCGGAATGGGACATACCCACTTGGAATATCACAAGTATTGCCGTTATGTATTTTATTATCCTGTTCATCACTTTCCTTATTTTATGAGATACACCAATGAGATTCCTACTTTCGTGGGACCGAAATAGTTCTTGTGCCCGCTTTTCACTTTTAGTCCGCAATCCGCGCAAGGGTATTTGTCATATTTGATATGAGCGTACCCGACCCCGACGGTAGCCTCTATACTCCAACGTTTCTTTAGTATCCACGAGCGCCCGAAGCTGAATCCCGCACCATACAGTTCACCCTGATAGCGGTGGTTCTGCATGTTCTTGCTGATAAACGACCAGTTAGGCCAGCCGCCCACGTTGAAATCGGCATAATGCGCATGTACCCCGACGAACATACGGGTGAAACGCTCGCAGAACCAATAACGCACTTCCGGTTGCACGCCGAAGTGTGCCAGTCGTCTGCCGTTGGCCGGTTTCCACGGGTTGTAATTGAAGGGTACATCCAATGTCCACTTGCGTGCCAAGCCGACTTCCACTCCCAGGTTGATTGTCGTGGTGGCATCGTACAATAAGTTACTTTTCACGGCAACTTTTTGCGCGTTCGCCTCGGGTAGTATCCACCCGACCATGAACAATGCTGCTATCAGTACCTTTTTTAATATCGTCATCTTTTCTTTATTTAATTACACGTTGATTACTTCTTGTTGCGTTATATATATCTTGATGCGCACGATGTGACTTGCCGACGTTCCGGGATTCTGTATGGTCGTCAGATAGACTGTGCCGTATCTTTTCCCTGAACTATTTCTTGTCACGTATATTTTTATGACTCCGTCTTCCACGATAATCTGGTCTGTTACGTCCCGTGCACCGGAAGAGGAATGCAATTGAATCCAGTTCTTGGCATCATCTTCTTCCACGTAACCGGATAGGCAGTAGAATTCGGGGAAAGTCAGCGTGTTCTCGAGCCGGGATAATCTATCCCGACGTTCGATATTTATCGTCTTATCCAGATTTCCCAGTTCCAGCTTGACGGTACCCGTGCTGAACGCGGCATCGAGTCTTAGCTTAATCTCCGTTTTTTCCGGGCTAGTATTCGTGACGATGGGGAGTTCATTTGTACCCGGGTTCGTCAATGTCAATCCGGGAGAAACCGTGATCGTTCTTTTATCGGGGAACGGGCGTATACAGTCTGTCGATAACGTGAAAGCGTGAAATTCTCTGGTTGTACCGACATCGCCGTACACGATGTAATGTGAGTTACTGACTCCCATGTAATAATCGTTGTTCGAACTTATTTCATAGGAAGATTCGTCGCGTACGGTGATCGTGTAATCCAAGTTTGTATTTGATGCCAAAGACTCTTTCGCGTCAGCTACCGAATAGTAACCGATACCTCTGACGTGAGTGATATTGAATATATATCGTTGGTTTCTTTTTATGTCCATGCGTGTTCCTTCTCCATCGACAATGGCCAATTTGTAGAAACATTCTTCTCCGTCGTAAGTGGCACGTATAATCAGGTATATGTCACTTTGATCTTTTGCCTCGTAAAGATAAACGGGACTTGCCGTCGTGTTCTTTTCTGTTCCGTCCAGAACGGCCTGAGCGATGTCTGCCGAATACGAAGCATCGTGTCTGTATTCTGTTTGCTCACCGGGGATGTTCTCCAGTGTACCGGTGAAATTATGTAATAGTCCTTGTCTTGAAGCGTTTGCGACCATTGTTATACCTTTGAAATCAAAACGGGAGTTGGCCGAATTGTCTACAATCTCCGCTCTCGCGACTGCACGGGTAAGTTCTATCTGTTGCGTGGAACTTCCTATTTTCGTGCTTTCGTTTATTCCGTCCGGTAAGTCTTCCACGTGGCTCATCGGGAGCGGTATGCTGTTTGTTGCGTTCACGAACGGTATCGTGGTTTGCGGGTTATTCAACGGTTGGGTGCGCAGCATCCGGCATGCCTCGCTCAATGATTTATCCTGCAAGGCAGTTCCCAATGTACCCACGGAATAAGTATAACTTTGTGTGGCACTCGTGTAGAAGTAGTCTTGCGGATTAGCCAGAATCAGTAACCAACACGGTTCCGATTGTTTTGTGAGGACTGCATATCTCTTGTTGATTCCGCTGACTTCTATAACCTGAACGGCTTCCGCGAATTTGGCATCATTCCCTTTGAATACAAGTATCCATGGTTTCGTGTCCACGTAATATTCATTGGCCATGGAACGCGCGTTCGGGATATTGTACGGGTCAATTCTGGTAAACAATTCGAGTTGTACCTTGTCGTCGGACACAACAGGCTCCTCTTCCGGAGCTGTCGTCTCGTCGATACACGAGGAGAAGAATACCAGCGCCATTATCGCGGTTAAGAGAAACTGTATGTTATATTTTTGCCAACTCATCATATGCTTTATTTTAATTTATCGTACTGAAATGTATTCTGTTACGAAACATCTAACCGAAAGACCGTAAGTGTTTGCGCTCAAACCCATGAAAGCCACGGATTTGTCCCAAAGCGGACCACTGACGAATAATATTGAGCTACCATGCTCGACTACGCCGGCTATCGGGGCCATAGCTGTTGTCCAATAATATCCGGCCCCTCCCGTGTACATTAATTTACCCGATTCTTCTATTATGTCGTACTCGTACCCTGCGTCTCTACGTCCCGCACCGGGAAAAAACACGGAAGCGTAATTATTCGGGTTGTAGAATAGAGTACCCGCATACGCCGCGTTGGCGTTTGTGTTGGAAACTGCTAAGCTACCCCATAGTTCGGTTCTGTGACGATCATAGAATCCATCGGCTACCTTGCCCCATACTGCGTTTAGTTTCCCGGACTGAGAATAGTTCACGACACCGGAAGACGGGTTCTGGAACAAGCTTTGGCGTATTTCTGACCATGCAAGAGCTGCTTGTGTATCCATTTCGCCCGAACGACTGGTTTCCGACCAATCTATGGGACGGTGATACCCCGGGGGACAGACTTCATTATCAGCACGATTTGTCCCGGTTCCCCAGTAAATTGTACCGTAGTTTTCTTCTTCCCAATCATTCATAACACCGTTGTTTTTATCTATCCAATCGGATATGATATCTTTGAACGGGGTATAAGCTCTTCGTTGGTAAGCCGTGTATGCCGCATCCTTGTACGAGGGAATCATTCCGAGGAAGTGGCTTCCTGCTTGCGAAGGATAGTTTGTAAAATAGTTCGCGTAACCGGGACCTCCCGTGTATTGTGACGGGGTTAATTTCACGTATTCCGTTGTTGTCCACGGGTTTGTTTTAAATTCCGGTGCGGTTAAATTGTAAACCGGTACTTTTCGGGCTTTACTCCGTGGTGCGCCTTGCATGGGACCGTCCAAAATGGCATCGCCGGGACGCATCAGATAATCGTCCGTTTCACCTTGACGCACGTAAATCGTGTAAGTGGCGATGGCTTGTATACTGTAGTCGTATACGGTGACTTCGATAGCTCCATATTTGTTCGTGCTTCCTGTCGCGTATTGGTTTTTCATTCCCACGCGGAAATAAGTTCTCCCGTATCCCGTGATTTCGGTTTTCCCGTCGGTTACCGGGTATCTTTCCGGATTGTCGGGTGTATCGGTTCCTAAATTCGGGTCAAAACTCGGTGTCGGGCTGATAACAAAGAAATCATCTCCTGAAATAATCTTTGCTTTCCATTGTAATTGATAATCGAACCAACCATGGTCTGTTGTTTCAACTCCATTGGGATCGAATTCCCTGACATCATTCCACTCCGTGCCATTCCACGTGGTAAAATTACGGAAATTGGAAATTACTCGTTCCCCGCGTTCGCTGTGCTTGTGGAATGTACTCACGTAATCGGTTCTACTCACCATTTCGTTGTAGTAACCATGATCGAAAAGCATATTCGTGTTGATCGTGATCTCACGTTGCAGGTTTCCGTTATCATTTTTTTCCAATCCGGCACATAATACAAGTTTGTGTTGATTGATTTGTCCCACGGTAAATCCGCTTTGACTACCTTGGATGATAATATCCATGTATCCTTCTCCGATACCTGTGGTCGGATCGTAATTGTAAGTAAAACGAGTGGGATTTTCGTTATTCCACCATCCCCCGACTAATTCATTGAATAAAGCTGCAGTGAGTTGCGGTTGATTATTCTGATCGTAACAGTTTTCGGCAACCCACACGTGAGGCATATTCGACGAGAACGAAATTCGTACTCCGTTCAGCGGTGTGATTGTTGCCTCTATTTGGGATACGTTCAACTTACGTTCGCCGTCAATGATCCAGTTATTCCAGTGCGGATTCCATTCGGATGCTTTGATGTTGACTTCCAACGGCATCTTAATCGTGGCGATCACGTCCAGTTTCGTGTTTGCCGGGAGCGTGTAATTATTATTTTCGATTCTCAGATTGGCATCCGGGTTATATTTATCTTCCAAGTTTACTGTCATTTTTATCGCGTTACTCTGGGCGGATGTAGGAGTAAAGTAATTAGAGGGTACAATAATCCTAGTCACTTTCTTTTGCCACACGATATCGGTTTCCGAAGGTATTTCGTCCGAGAAATGACTTCCGTCATTTATCGGGGTAAGCGTGCGAGTTTCGTTACGATTGATTTGTGCAACATTGTAGTTAGCGGAGAGGGGTACTCGGTCGGGGATATTACTGAAAGTAAGCCCCGCAAATGCTTGACTCAGGTTTTCCTTTGCCTTTAAAATAATGTCAAGACGGACTCCAAGCCTGTTTAATGTTAATTTTAAAAGAGAGGTTTCACTTCCACCGTCAACTTTGATTTTACCACCGCTTAGGATTTCCACGTTATCTACTCTTTGTATCATGGGAATGATTTCCTTGGCTGTAAAAGCCGAGGCAGGAAAAGAAATCGTGTCAAAGTCATTTCGCGATGTCACACCATCCAATGCGTTAACGACAGAAACATTATGGGGTTCATTGGCTATGAACATTAAATTATATATCCCCGTTTCAATCGGATGTTTAACCGTTGTACTAACACCTATATTATATAGTTTGTTACTTTTAATGTCACCTTGTGCGTCAAATGCCATGACACGAAGTGTATTCACGATGTAATCTTCCGAATCACCATCATGCACACCGTTGTGTGCCCGGCTGATGATTCCATCAATAGATATGTATGCTTCTTCGTTGACCGGTGTTTGTATCTCGTCGATACAAGCCACACAAATGGCCAAGAGCAGTATAAGCATACCTCTGAATCTATTCTTTTTAATCTTCTTAAAAATTCCCTCCATATCGTAACATCAATCCTACCCGAATTTGTTGAATCATTAATACATATTGCGGACTTCAACTATTTTACTTCCGGCTTCGGGTTATTTCCGGAAAGACCTTTAACCCTAAATGGTTTGTCAAAGATACGCTATGAGTATTAAATTGTATTTATCAATTTCTCCCTTTTTGTTTGCAATTTCAGCCTGCAATTTCACACCAACCCTTATATAAGTGGGTGTTGAGCTATGTTTACTCTACACTGGCCCTTATACTACTGGGTGTTTTACCTATTTCTTTCTTGCAAAACTTCGTGAATTGGGCAATTGTGCTGAACTCGTTTTCGTAAGCTATCTGTTTGAAAGGCTTATTGGTCGAGGTGATTTCATCTTGAATAACCTTTGCTTTGTTTGCTTTCATCCACTGGTAAGGAGTTTCCTTGAATATCTCCACGAATTTTTTAGCGAATTGCTTCGGCGATAGATTCATCGCATCTGCAATTTCTGTAACCGTTCGGAAACGTTTACTGTTAAGTCTCACAAATTCAGAGAATATGGTGTCCTTTGTCAGTATCTGTTGGAAAAAGTCGTGAATTTCTTCCTTCGTGTAATATGTCCTCAATAATAAGAAGAACTCTTTGATTTTCAATTCAAAATAGTAATTACAATTGATCCCGTCCGTGAGGCAATTATTTATCCCGTCAAGGAAATGCCATAGGTGTGAATTAATTTGTAACATGTTTAGTTTTTCTTTCCGGGGTTTGCAATTATTTCCCGTAACAAAGGCTTTCGCTCCGTATAGTTTCTCCACGGGGTAGTTGTCGCACAGTTTTAACGGACCATGCAACCTGAAGACCATGACGATATATAATCGAAAAATTAAATTGTGACTTTTTAAAATTTGAATTGTACATAAAAACATAAAGGGAATACAAAAAATATTCCCTTTTTTGGGGCGTTTAAACGCCATTAAGATGATACAAATCGTTCTTTATTTGAGCGAAACGAGCAAGTTGCAGACCCTATCCAAGTCACCCCCCGTGACATTCCCCAATACCTTAATATCGTTGGGATACGGGTTTGAAAATCCACAGCAGAAACGCTTCTCGTTCTTCCCCTGGTACCAATTCACGGCGGTACACCTAAACCCGAAGGTTCGTGCCGTTCCGTCTACTGATTTAGCAGTACCTACCGTTTCGAGTTTTTGCGTATTAAGATTCCACGCGTAAATGTCCATCTCCAAAGCGTTTAGATCGAACCTATCGAGCATCAGTAGTCGATTGTTTTCAGCGTCATAGCAGGTCTGGTATGTCGCTCTATTACCCACGGTATAGGGTATTTCCGTTAGTGTTTCGATTGTTCCCGGGGCGATGACTCCATTTTCACCCCTTGGGGCACGGAATAGGAAATGCATACCTCGTTTCCCTGAATCACTTGCCCAATATACGGCGTCTTCTAAGAACAGAAAATTGGTCAATCGGTATTTCCTTTCTAAAGGTGTATCCAGCAACGTGTATGTACTTCCTAAATCGGTCGAATAATAGATCGCGGCCGCCGAATCATCGTCCCCCGTGGCAATGTAAACTATTCCACTGAACGGATCATAGGCAGACACGTGACAGTGCTTAAATCCAACAGTTTGACTACCGGAAACCTCGAATCTCTTAACAACTTGCCAGCTATTCGGGTTGGTCAAATCCCCTTGAACTTTCCAAACCCGACATTCTGCCGATTGTGGTCGTGTATATTCGGCAAAAATAAGTATATCGTGCTTTGCAATGTAGTCCATTCCCGCGTGTAGAAAAGCGGTTGGTTTAATTTCTAATTGTACCTCAATAGGATTAGCGTAATCCCCGGCAGGATAAATAATAGGGTTCTTCCTGAAAGAATCATCTTGATTATTAACAGCGATATTATATATACATACAATATCTCCTTTCGCCGTCATGTATAGTACCCATTGATTTGATCCTGAACCGTGTAATGCCATATTCCACCGGAATAGGTATTCCGGTCTATCAGCAACACCCTTAGAGAGAAAGAACCGGGGTATGTCCTCGTTTGTCTTGTATAGCCACGCTTGCGGATAAGGTATTTCGTTGTCTACTATATTAGTTACCTTTACCGCCTTTAATGTAGGATAACTATCTCGCGTGTCGGCTATTTCCGTTATAGCTACAGCCTGATAGGCAATCTTTTTGGTGCCATCTGTTACTTTATCCTTTAAATCTTCGATATCTCGCGAGTTAGCATGAGTTTCAGCGGATATGCCTCTAATATCAACATACACGGCATCTTCAATCCATTTATTGGGGTTTGATAAAACAATGCTATCCACGAATGCTTTGGTAGGTTCTTTACCTGCCCCGTACAGCCTTGTTAGATTAATAATTGTTGCATATTTAAAACGTTGCACGCCTGCAAGGTTATTCTCCCTTGTACTATACGCGGCACGTATCGCACAAAACACGTCACTAACAGGATTCTCGATGACGTTGATCAATTTGCTATAAAATTCATACTCTCCCAACCTGGTGGAAGCGTTAGCAGTATAGTCAGTGGAATCAATTCCGCCTCTTAGAAAGAAATCACAGGTGGTGGGAAGGACGTTCTCTGACATTACGTTTACAGCACAATAGATAACATCCCCTAACGCAGGACGCTCGATTGTTTGCTGGAACGTGCGGATGAGAGACTCCGCGGGGGACGAGGGTAACGCTGTAACAGTTAGAACATTATTATCGGCAGTCATTTGGGCAAAAGCCGCATTATTCCAATGGTCAAGGCTGCTGAAATCTCCATTCTTCGCGTCGTTATTTAACGAGGTTAGCAAAGTACCTACCTTGTTTATATTGCTCCTCACGTCATTATCCAGTTTGTTTAGCATGAACGACACGGCAGATATTTTTAAAGTGTCGCAATTTAGAGGTACTTCAAAATAACCCTCATGGGGACTGTTCTCTATGCCCTGCCCTGTTAATAGCGCACTAACGAACACGCCCCCCGACCACGCTGATGCCACGGCTGTACCCGCGCCGCCCGTTACCCCGACAAAATTAAAACGTTCGCCTCCTGTTACCCCAACGGCATAGATATTCGCTCCTATCCCAGAATTTAACACCTGTCCCCCTGTATCTATATACTTGCCTACGGCTTCGAGATCTGTTTTTACTACCTCAATACCCAAGTAACTATCCATTGTTTTTATGGCAACCACGTTGTCTGTTGTCATGGAAACCACATCTTCCCCCTCGGATAATTGCAACTGAAAAGAAGAAGCTGAAATCTTCAAGGTGTCTATCCCTTCGGGTATATCAACTACCGAGATCAGCAGATTATCGGCTCCTATCCCGGCAAGAAGTGATTTGACGAATACGCCGCTTTTCCACGCGGACAGGACGGAAACACCACCAAGGCCAGAATAAGCAGATATATACGCTTTGCCCGGGGCAACCGCGCAAGCATATATGTTTAAATTGCCGGAAGATGAATCCGTCACATCCCCCGAAATGCTTACATATTTGCCCGATTGTTCTAGAACTATCTCGGGGGTAAATAAGCCCAAGTAGGATGAATTTACAGCTTCTTTTTGTTTTAAATCGCGATCTAATTCGGATAAATCATTCTTCGTTGCCACATTAACCGGGAACTCCCTTAATCCAGTGTCTGTCCACGCCTTTGTTCCATTGGATTGAACTTCACATTGCCATATTGTTCCGGTTGCTTCAACAATAGCAGCCCAACTGGTTTTTGCATCAGGATATGTTGCATATAAATCTGATGATGTTGCAACAGGTGGACGGTATATCAATCCCTGTGTAGCCGATTCAATTGTTTCCTGTAATCCAAACACCTGTGATTGTGGTATTTTTTCAGATTTATGCCAGTAAGAAAGCCACGTTTGCCGGAACTGATCTTCATTAGGGAAAAGTCCGGTTTTGAACCATGATAATATTTGTTGTAAACTTGCCATAACTACATTATTTTACTTTGATTATATAAGCCAAAACAAAATACGGGGGTCTATTCTCGTGTTCCTCGTTTCCACCTGTTTTTGACGAATAATACGCGGTCCCTGTACCTGATGATTCAGCAGATGTTTTTCCCTGCTTTGCCGCTGCAACTCGTGGAAAACCTGCTTCAATTTCAGGATATGCCTGGTTTGCATTTATGTCATCAGTATACACGTGCGTGTGTGCTGGTATTTGGTCAATCTCCAGTTTTACATTCTTTTTACCTCCTGCTTTATTGCTACTTATTTCATTATAATCAGGGTCAGTGTTATCAAATCCAACAATGAACTTTCCTGATAAATTAGGTAACTTGAAACTACTTTGGCCATCTCCACCAAAAGACACACCTATTACTTCCCACAATTCAATGTAGTCATTTATCTGCAATTCTTTTCCATCACAAAGTAAATACCCAGTTGGGATCTTCGAGGTCATTCCCGCCCACATCTTAACAGTTCCAGGAATATCTCCTGTAATAGATGCAATCCTTTGTTGCAATTGCTGATTGGTTAACACCTGAACGAAATCATACCAGTTGTATTCACCAGTATCTGAAAATTTAGCCGTCCGGTATAAATACGCTTCAGGATACTCGACACCAAATGCCGTCAATGCTTTTGATGTTTGTTGGATAGTGATCTTCGCTTTCTTTATTCCGGCTTCAAATAGCAATATTTCACCATTTATAACAACCAATCCCGCGCTGATATTTCCGTTTCCATCATCCACGCACCCGGATAAGATATAGTTTGTACCGCCTAACAATGCCATGTTAGCACTTAAACCAATCATTTGTTGCATCATTTCCATCGCGTTCGATGACAATGGAAAATTGTCTTTTGCCGTGAAATTTATTTTATTCATATACGATATTGTATTTTTTTGGAGCCAGTTTATTTTGATTTACTAGTGTTCTTAAATGCCTTAATTCTGAAACAGACAACGTGTAACCACGTGGAAACACGATTTCAAAATCAACATTATTTTCGCCAATCAGACCATCCCTGCTTAAAAGATAAGGCGTGAAACTGTCCGTTCCTTCCTTGGAAATCATTATTGGCTTGTTTTGATTTTCCTTCCATAACAGGTAATAGTCAAAATCAACAGGTGCTGTCCGCACTATGATCTGCCGCTCGTTGTAGTCAAATTCATCATTTAACATTGCCTGCATGTAACAAGTTTGTGCCTTCACCCTTGTTTCTAGTGATTGTAAATAAACATCAAACTCATTACCCAGTGAATCCAACGGTTTTACCAGTGATGTCAAAAATGCTGTTACAGCATCATTCCTTAACATGGTAGGAGTAAGCAATAACACCAGCAATGAATAATTGATATTATAGTACTTCTTCATCAGCTATGAAATTTAAGTTCAGGTTTGCGTCCGAAATCTGGTAATACCCGGCGTGTGCGATCTCACGCGTGTTTATTTCGGTAAATTCAGTATACGTGCCATACCTGGAGGCCGCGGATTTTATTTCCGCGATACGGACACCATCAATCACTTGTAATGTATCAACCAACCCCTGGTTGGTATATGTACCGTTGAAAGGAAGGTTTGCCAAATAATTCCTGATTGCATCCTGAACCGACGTGTTAGATGTCCCGTCCAACCGTTTTCCTGTTTCATCCAAAACCAAAGGATCGTAATAGATGTCAATTATCAGTCTCATTTCATCAGCCGGATCATTGATCACGATAACACGGACACCGGCGTACTGGACATCATTCAAGTACTGTTTAAATGCCGTTAATTGTGCAGACGACAATGGTTGCCTTACACCATTTTCATCATCGGTTGCCACTTTCACGTACAGGATGCTTTTGTCTTTTGATTCAACGGCCGCTGCATACTTGACCACTCGCGTGGCCGTGATTTGTTCACTAGTCAGTCCAGTGTTATCATAGAAATCGGTTTCTGGCACTAATTCCATCCCGTATTGAAATAACATTGCCTTGTAAGCATACCAATTAACTGTACCGGAAAGTTGCGCGTTCAATATCGCTGAAATATCAATTTTGAACCGGTCAAACAGTTCTTGCATCACGAACATCGCGATAGCAACGTCCGAAAAAATTATATTTTCTAGTGAAACGGCTGAAAACTGATCTTCAAATGTCAAATCAGGTGACAAACCATAAGTTTCGATCACGGTATCAATACCGGTATAGTAATCAGTCATCAATTTCTTAAACTCGGCAATAGTCATTGTTTTTTTATTTTAATGATGATGGAAATAACAAACCCGCTAATGACCAGTCCACCAATAGTCATCAGCACTTTTTGCCAGCTTTTCAACCCGGTTTCCTTTTCTTCTTTCGATTCGTTTTTTGTTTTGACAACCACTCGTGAATTATCGTTGGTTGTTATCACCTGAACACTGTCTGTTTCCTGATGGATGCTATCCGTTTCATTCACTTCTGTTTCCCTGCGAATGTTAATTTCAGTTTCTTCAGATACCGGGTATTTGCCGGTAATGGAATCAACCGGTTTTCCAGTATCATATTTGATATTTTTGATACCAACATCCAAACGTTCACCGGTAATTCGTTTAATGATCTGGTCTGTCAGTTCCCGTACCCTGTTTTCATCAGATGATGATATATCGTTACTGGTGTTTGTTTCCTGGTTTAGTTTAAAACTGGAAACGACTTTTTGCTGTGATTTGCAGGAGAACAAACACGCTAAAGCCAATAGTATGAATACCAAATATTTCATTGCTTAAACTCTTTTTTCACGTTAAAACATGGACATGCCTTGTTTGCAAACTCATCGTGTCCGTGAACTGTTGAACCTGGATATTTTTTCAACAGATCAGATACAAGGTTATGTAGCGCGTTTTTTTGCTGATCCGCGCGTGTGTCCTTTGCTTTCCCGTCAGCATCCAAGCCACCGATATAACAGATGCCTATTGAATTGGCGTTTTGGCCAACGGTATGCGCGCCAATTTCAAATTCAGGGCGTCCTAGTTGAATCGTACCATCTAACAAAATTACATAGTGATAACCAATGCCTTTCCAACCTCTTTGTTTATGCCACTGGTCAATGTCCTTTGCTGTAAACGGTCTGCCTTCTTTTGTTGCAGAACAATGCAATATTATTTTGTTGATTTTTCTCATGTCGCTATTCTTTTTTTGTTTTTTCTTCTTTCAGGAAATCACTTAATCCAGGGATTTTTTTTACCCATTCAACAGCCAAGATGTAATGCATGAATTTTAAGAACCGGTTGGTTGGAAACAAAATCAACAGGTTTTCCAAGTTGCTGATACACTCGAACCAGGTTGCAGACCACACTGCAACATTCAGTACACTCATAAACACTTCCATTCTTTTCAACGTGATGCCTAAAAAGACAATCACGGCAAACGTCCCGAAATAACAGAATGCTTTCGCGAACGACCATCGAGCCTTACTGCTTTGGAATCCTTTGCCTTGCTTCAGGGATGCAAATAGCCCCGTGAAGAAATCGGACACGAAGAAGAAAATGAATAAAACACCTATTCCGATCAATTCGTGGTTGTATGCTATTATCGCGCCACCAACGTATATTAACCAACTGTATATTACTGGCCAAATCTTTTCCATCACGATATTGTAAATGATATTTCCACTGCCATATATCCAATACCACTGATACTCTTCCCATCCAATTTCATGGCCGTCGCGGGATATATATTGTTCATATTGTAATAATTCATCACGCGTCGGTTCACGGGTGTCGGTCTCAAAAGAGTCGAACCAACAGTTATATTGTCCGTGATTGAACGATCATTTTTGATTGCCATTTCAATCACCGTTTCAATACTGCCAGTTTCACGCACGGCAATATCACCTAGCCATTGCCCCTGTTTACTTGTAACTTGCATTTATTTCAATGTTTTGACCGTTTATTTCCAAGTGGTTCACCTGCATTCCTTCAGCATTCAATTGTTGCCTGATCTTGTGCTTGTACAGCAAATAATCATTATCTAATAACATGTTATTGATACCCACGCCAACCGTTGGTTGTTCTTTCAGTTCGCCTGGTTGCATGTACAAGAGGATGGCCGTGTTCTGTTTCGTCACATCACCGACATGCAAACCTTGCATGATCCTTCCTCCTGAATCTTTGACCACCTTAATATCAAAATCATTGGTCGCCGGGTTTAACATGATGCCTAAATTCTTCATTTGAAAATCTGTTTAAATGCTGTTTCAACGCTTTTTAATTTCGCGATAGTCGCCGGATCGAAAGTGCCGGTCGCGGCTCCAATGGATGTGGTCAACTGTAATGTTCCTGATAATGCACCAATCAGATCGGATATATTCTGCATCACGTTCTGTCCATTGCAGGTGATTTCAATACGGTCAATCACATCAGCATCCAACACAAACAGGTTGGAGTAATCCCCAGATAAAGAACCAATCAAAACATTACTACCAATCATTGGTATGGATACAACCTTGTTTTCGATAGCTTTTAATCCTGTATTTTCAAAACCGGTAGGAATAAAAACTTTATTTTCTAGCGTTGTGGCTTTTAACCGGACATCAGAAACTGAAAGGCCGTCAACATTCACGGTACAAGTGTTTCCTTCAACGCTTTCAACTGTTGCAGGGAAAAACACCTGTCCTGATTGCTGAAAGCCTTTCATCAATTCTGCTACACGTCTGTATTTATCCATTGCCTGTCAATTTACGTCCTAATTCCACTTTACGCGTACCACCATTTTCATCAAAGGTGGTGGTGACAGAAACCACGTAATATGATCCGGTTTTATACTCGTATTCCTTATCATATACATGCGCGGAGTAGGTTGGTTCGACACGTGGAATCAGCCAGCCCGTGATGCTCCCTTCATAACCATCATATACCAGGTATTTCAATTCTTCCATTCCACGCTGTTTCAACGCGGCATCATCCATCACGTTGAAAACTTTCACCGTCCGTTTCTCTCCGCCGGTTGTTCCAACCATAACTGTTTTCTTTTTGCCATCCAAACCGATACCTTCAACTACGATTTCAAATCTCCTGTCATCCTTGTTCCTGTATTTCAGATCGGATTTTTCAACGTTGACCGCGAAATCATAATAGACATCACCACCTTTTTCCACGTAAGCCGGGTGAATGTTCAGTTCAGTTCCTTTCATGTAGATGTTCGCCTTGGTATCATCCTGCAATTTCTTCAGTACATCATACGCATTGGCGTTTTTGATGATAAATTTTTCGTAGGTGATGTTATAGGTACAGTTCAATTCTTTCATACCTATTTCAGAAAGGCAGTATTCAACTATTTCTTTCACGGTTATTTTACTGAACTGTTTATCTTTCACTGGTTTTCTGGTCAAATAGATATTATCTTCCAAGTTGAATATGATGCTGTTGTCATCGGTATCAACACGCTGCAAATAACCTTCAAATTCAGTCACCAGTTTATCATCATACCCGAGTCTGACCATCACCGGATCACCCACTTTCACTTTTTCTTCAATATCCAGCGACTGGTTGTAAACTACACCGGGAACACTCACGACGGCCGTGTCTGCCAGCAGGTCAACGGATTTGTGTATTTCCACTGACTGAAGCAATCCTAGCTTATAATTGCCAATTTGTATGTCATAAACCATGTTAAACATCTTTTACTTCAATAAAAAGTTCATATAAATCATCACTGAAAGCATCAATGGAAAAATTCTGCACGTTCTCACCCTTGGAAAACGGGAAAGAATAAGGTTCAACCACGATCTGATGTACATTCAATAGCTGAAGCAATTCATTTTTTACCTCGATGGCTTTGCGCTGCGTGATCGCCTGGTATAGTGTTGACAGTTCCCGTGAAGGATAGGTGTACAGGTCTGGATGTACCAATGATCCCTGAATATTAATTTGCAAATCATCTTCAGCCCAACGTTCCTTGATCGTTCCACGCCGTTCAGACTTTGCCACGTTGCGTCGTACAATCGTGTTTTTGCCGGATATGGAAAGAAGCGGTTCAACAGGGAATAACCACCATGATCCATCAGGCAACCGGAAAGACAATGGAAGAACCATTGAAACCGTTTGACCGGATTGAACCAAATCACTGGCATCACGTGCAGTGATCTTGTTGTTTCTAGTGAATATTGTGTTGAATGCCATAATTCTAAATTGTTTGTCCTTGTGCCATTGAAAGCACGCGTGTCATTTCGTCCAGTACGATGTCACGCATGTTCTCGGCTGATTCCCGGAATCCGTTTTTATTTATGTTGATTGTACCAACCAGTTCACCCAGGTTAATGGTGACGTGTGTTGTTTTTGAACCGCCGGTTGCAATACTGTTGGCCGTTTCTTTGCCCGCGTTGTTCCCGGTTCCACCACCCATCAGACCACCAGTTCCGGCAACACTTGAAATATCTGTTCCGGGAACGCCAGGTGCAGAAATACCGAGTTTATTTTTTATACCATTGGCCACATCTGAAAATGATGTATCATTTACTTTTAGCTGAATGACATCTAAATTGGCAATCTGGTTGTTCAAGCTTTTGATTTTTTCCCGTGTCGCTGCAATTTCCTTTGCACGTTCGTTTCGCTCGGATTCCAACTTTGCCAACCCGGCGTTGGCTGCATCTTTATTCCATAATGATTGTAGTTTATACCATCCTTTTTCAATGGTTTCCAACCCGGACATGAAAAAATCTTGAATCTGCATCCATTTCAGCTGAAGATTGGTTTTAAAACTGTCAAACACCAGTGAACAAAATTTCACCACGTTATCCCATGTTTCTCTCCACCCGTCAATTTTGATGATCAGGAAGGCAATCAAGGCAATCAAAGCAACTACCCCTGCAATAATCAATCCAATCGGGTTGGCTGTCAGCGCGGCATTCAAAAGCCATTGTGCTGCCGTCCACGCGCTTGTTACAAGCGTCACGATACCAACCACCACTTTATACGCGACAATAGCTGCCGTGATACCCGTGATCGCACCGGAAATGATTGGATAGGTACTAGTTACTTTATCTGCCAAACGGCCTATCGCGGCGATAGGATCAGTTAAGAACTGGTTCAACAGTTTCAATGCAGGAATCAGGTATGGCTCAATGATATTGTAAAGGTCAAGCAAACGAAGGTTGAAATTAGACAAGGCATTTTGCCATTGACCACCGGCAGTATTTGACATTTTATCAATCATCCCGTGAAACAAACCACCTTCACTGGTTGCATCACGAAATGCTTGTGTAACCATCCGTGATGTGATTAGTCCTTTAGACATTTCATCTTTGAGTTGTGCAACGCTTTTTCCTGTGGTTTTGCTTATCTGTGTAAGAGGATTAAAACCAGCATTAATCATCTGTAATAAATCCTGTCCCATCAGTTTACCGGTGGATGACATTTGGGAAAAAGCCAGTGTCAAAGAATTAAACCTATCCCTATTTCCCATGGCAATATCACCGATTGCCCGAAGGTTAGGCATAATGTCTTCTGCTGCTACATCAAAACCTTTCATCATTTGAACGGCATTGGTAACAGATGATTGGCCGTATGCTTTGGCTGCATAAGCGGTAATGTTGTCAATCATCTGTTTCGCCGGTTCTTCCCCGCCAAACAGCACTTCAAAGGATACGTTTTTCATACCCATTTCCATACCGTCCTTGATGGATTTACCTAAAATCGTACCGACACCAAGAAAAGCACCTATCTTACTGATTGTCGAAAAGAAGCCGCCCAAACTAATATTGTTCAGGCCTTGAACCTCATTCCTGAGTCCCCGTACACCTCGTTGGGTTGAATCAGTTGAAGCACCAATTCGTGAAAGCGTGGCAGACATTCTGTCTTTCAATTGTAATGTATAGGTCAGTATGTTCATTTTTTAGCTTCTTTTTTCCTAATCCAGTTTAACGATTCTGCTTGTATTGCCCACTCTTCATCAGTCAGTCCATCGGGATCATCAACATGCATGTAATAGCGCAATTGCGCGTTTACCTGCAATATCCCGTTTTGGGCAACAATATTCTTGGCTGACTCTAGAGCTTTGTGATTTCAGCGTCTTTGACCTGTATGATTTCAGCTAGTTTAGATGAAACACCAAAGAACTTTTCATCATCCGTTTTAATACTATCATCACCACCCAGCCAACAGTTTTCCAACAGTGCTTCATTGGCACGAATCGGATTATTCCCGAGCGTTGCCACGTAAGACATGGTTTTTCTGTCCGGCTTTTTCAAGTAGCAGACGGAATCACCCACTTCTACTTTGAAAATATCACCGTGTCTCTTTTTCCACCCTGAAATTTGTTCGGCTGTTGCCTTTCCTTTTAATTCTGACATGTTGAATAATTTTTAAGCGTTCTTAATGTCCAGTGCCAAAAACGGCATGGCTATTTCCATGAATTTATCACCTTGTGACATCCCTTTTTCGTATTCGGTAAATTCAGCACCAATAATGATGTCCGTTGAAATTGCGGCAGAAGCAACAGATGTTGCATTCAGTTCCGCACCATACGAAATCACGATGTCCACTTTAGCTGTCAGCAAATTTCCACCTACCGCAACTTCAAGTGCTTCTAGCTGACTTTGTATGAACGTGATGCTTCCTGTTACCGATTCGTTGCCACTTTGAATACTATGTGCCTTACGGCCTTTTGCAAACATGGCTTCCTTTTCACGTTCACGTTTATAAGACACCGCCCTGAATCCGGCAATGGAAACACCACCGACAATCACACTGATGTCCGCCCATTCGTATTCACGTCCATTAATTTGATATATGTTCTTTTCCATATTAATTTTCGTTTACGGTAAAACCTAACAATACATTTATATAGCGCGCGTAACCGAAAGGACGTACACGTAATTCTACGTTAATGGTACTGGTTGCCAACACGTCCTGTGTAGGATCAATGTACACCTGTACACCATTGTCACCACCATCGCCAGAGAGTTCACCACTCGCGGTCATGTTAGACGCGATAGCACTCTCCAAAACCTGTTGCCAGGAGATAATTACCGGTTGCAACATCGTTCCGTCTGACTTCACCTGTACCTTATCCAATAGCTGCTGCACCAACACGGCATAAGCAAGGCGTGCTGCCTTGTCAATGGTTCTGACCGCTGTAAGATGGTTGTAGTCATCCGTTTCTTTCGTTGCCATCAGGTCATCAGAAATGAAATAGCCGGATATCCCGGTGAATGTCCTGAAGGTGATGTATGAAAGATTATAGATGGTTTCCGTGTCTGCCAGTTCAATAGAGGTGTTACCGGCAAACATGGTAAGCACGTTCAACGCGCCATCAGCCACGCGACCGATGTTACGGTCAACGCTTCCGGACGCGATCCGTCCGGCAACCAGTCCAACGGCTTGATTAGCCGCGCCAGCTGTTATTGCTCCTATGACAACCGCCGCACGATAATAGGAATATGTATTCAAGTCCTTCAGGTCAGACGCGTTTCCGGTGAAATTAAGTCCGTCCAGTATGACAAATACAGGCGCGTACCGTGTAGTTCTTGACCATTCACCCAAATTTTGCGCATTCAAGAGCGCGGCCGGAATGTCGCTATCTAAAGCACCCGTGACGGTTGGGTTTTCAGAAGACACCGACGTGACAACAAAGCCACGCAATTCACCGTTGCTTGCTTCTACCACGTTGCGTAAATAAGGATTGTCCTTGTTCAGCACGTCAGACATTTTTAGTGTATTGGGATAGCCAATGATATACACCCGTGTTCCTTCTTGTGCTTCCGTGTAGAAATCTTTCACGGTTTGATACAGCAATGGGTTGTTTTCTGCTGTGATTCCAAGCATGTCCACGTCGGACAGCTTTCGGATACTGTAATGTTTGGCCAAAGTGAATGATTCACCAGTAGCCACTGCACCGCAAACAACCAAACACAGCAGACCGTCTGCACTGGATATGGTTTGCCCCAACGCGCCATTGCCGTAATCAATCGTTACTTTTGGTAATCCGTTCAGTGTCATTTTATTTCCGGTTAATTGTTACAATCGTGTCGTTCTTCAACTTACCTGCACCATGCTTGATGGCATCACTTTTCACGAAGAAAGGAATAAGATCAGCCGTGAAATACAACACTTTGCATCGCGCGTTTTTTTCAAACACGTCTTTGGCAATTCGATTCCGTTTCTCTGTTGTTTCTTTCGGTTCATCCCAAATTCCACTTTCTTCCAACGCTTCACCTACCATTCCGGTGATGACTTCTTTGGCAGCCTGATAGGTTTCTTCTGTTTCAGAGTCCAGTTCTTGGTTATTGTTATTTACCTGATCACCAGTTCCACCCCCTTCTTTGCCAGTTGTTGTTTCTTGAATTTTAGAATCCACGCCGGTATTCCCTTTGTCATCCGTTTGTTCACCACCACTTTGTTCCCGCTGAACCTGAAGTTCTTTTTCATCGTTTTCAGGTTTTTCCGTCGCTGCCAACGTGGTATCGGGATTTCCTGCTGTTTCTTGTACTGCTTGTACACCTGTTCCAGGTTGTTCAACCACTTCTTTATTTGCTTTAACATTTTTCTTTGCCATGATTAAAATTTGATTTGAAAACAGGCTTCAGTCATACTGAAGGCAAAAGCCCGTTTTATTAATGATTATTTACGCGTTATCACTGTATACCGCGCCGAAACCGAAAGAACGGAAAGGCAACGCGACAAAGCGCATTTGGAAGCCCAAAAGCCAACCACGATAATCAGCCCAACGTTTTTCCGGTTCTCCTTCAATATCACCCATGGCACGCATGGCCTCGCTGGTAACGATGGCAACAGATGCGGGATTTCCGGTTGCTGATCCATAAGGCATTTTTGTTCCATCAGCAGGATTATACTTCGGGTTGCCGGTGAAAGTGTAAATCTTGAAACCGTCAATTTCCTTGTCAGTCATCATCTGCTTGAACAATTTGATGTTTTCATTTTTCAAATCCTTTTTATGCTGTGGAGAAAGTAACAGGATACGCCCGTCCTGTGGCAGATCACCATTGTCAAATGCCAGAGACAAATCAGTAATATCATTATAGGTTAAAGCCTTGTATCCATTACTATTTGCGGCACCGGTGGTTTTAAGTACCGGCGTGGATGATGTATGGCTCGCAGGTGAAATGTTGTAGGCAGCAGACGTGCATGCCTTTTTGTACAACGTGTTGGAATGTTGTTTTGAAACGGATTCTGCTTTATTATAATTGGTTTCCATTTCTTCCACGTTGGTGATATGGGTTGGTCTGGTGTCAAACGTGGCCAATGGAATCCTGATTCCCGTGTCCGTCCTTTGCACTGGCGTCAAAGGCCACGTGTTGTTGTTTTCAACTACTTCAGGATCAGCACCGCATTCTGACAGGTTGATCGCGTTGTTGTCAACCATGTGATCCATATCTGTCAACTCTTTTAGCCACGAGGCATCAGGATAGAACAAAGCTAAAATGATGTTCGTGAAGATTTCTTTAAATACTCCAGCCATTGTCTTTTACTTTTTAATTGTTAATTGTAATCTTTCAAACTCTTTCGGGTTTTCCTTTTTGATCTTTTCCAATCCTCTCGGGTCTTCTTTCATCCATTTCAGGTAATCCCATGTTTCACGTCCTGCTGTCAGGTTAGATCTATGTACCTTATCAGCCAGCGTTTCCGTTGCTGATTCCGCTTTTGCGTCAATCATTGATTTCACGTCATCAAAGCATCCTTTTTCAGCCATTTTCTCGAAGGACAAACGTTCTGCTTCTGAAATTTTGCCGGCTTTTACAGCATTATTCAAGTAGTCGGTTTGTGCCTGTTTTTCAACGACCTTCAATTTCGCGTTCAATGTTTCAATCTCTCTGTCTTTCTCTGCAACTGCTAGTTCCACGTCTTTAGGCGTGTAATCAGCATCCAGCTTCAGACTTTCCACTGTCTTGTGTGACAGTTTAAAAACTACTTCTGCCATGTGAATTGGTTTTTGATTGTTATTACTAAAATTGAAATTTATTTTTACCTGGTCGAATGATAATTCTTCCATTTTTTCATTATATAACCGGACTGCACCCGCGTCAGAAGGAATGGATACAATACTAGCCTCTACCAGTTCACATTCAGTCATCACGAATTCATCATCAATGTATTCCAGCTTTAACGGTATGATACCGATGGATGCACAACGCAGAAAATTGTTATCCACTTTCCTGGCAACCTCTTTCCCTTCAGGATCATCTTTATCAAATACCGGTTGTGCTTTTAGCTGATTGTTTTCTTTCATCCAGTTTTCCCACCGACCAATCACCAGGTCTGGATTGTGTTCTTTCAACATCACGGGATTGGCAGCAAACCGCTCCATACGGATTCCGGCAACCGCTACCCTGTAACCTTTTGTATTGGTATTTTTCCCATCTGACAGTATAAATTCCATATCGTTTAAAAAATTAATTGATAGGGCAAAGGTGCCAAGTTCGTGATTGACTGCAAAAAAACACTGACACCATGACAGTCTTTTTTTATTATGGTATATCAAATACCCACTTTCGCGGTGTAATTAATAGTATCAACATGGCTAAAGAACTGAATCGAGAGGCAAAAAAGAAGCTGGCAAAAGAACTGTTTTTGACTGGCAAACACCAACAGAAAGAAATCGCAAAGATGGTTAGTGTGGCTGAAAACACCATTGGCCGGTGGGTGAAAGATGGCAAATGGGAACTGTTGCGCGCGAACCTCACAACCACCAAAGAAAGTGTTCTTTCAAACTGGTACGCGCAACTGGCTGAAATGAATAAAACCATTGCAGGCAGGGAGGAAGGTTCCCGCTTTCCAACATCATCGGAATCAGACCGGATGATCAAAATATCAGCAGCGATCAAAAAACTGGAAACAGAAACCGGTATTGCTGAAATTACCAGTGTTTGCATTGGCTTGTGTGAATTTATCCGGCAATATGATGTTGATGAAGCCAAACGAATCAGTGACCATTTTAACGCCTACATAGAAAGCAAAATGAAGTGATATGATGGCAGTAAATCAGAAAGATAAAAACGCATTCATCGACTGGCAGGCATACCGTGAAGGATTAAAGAAAGCCACAACAGTTGAAAAGAATGAATCATTTGGTGAAAAACAGGCACGCGTCAAACGCCTGGAAGCTGATGATGAAGCGTGGTTTGCTTATTATTTTCCACATGTTTCAACCAATCCAATCACACAACAACCAATTCCACCTGCTGATTTTCATATTAAAGCTACAAAACGTGTCATGCAGGACAGGAACTGGTTTGAATGCCGGTGCTGGTCACGATCTTTGGCAAAGTCAACCAGGACACGCATGGAAGTCCTGAAGCTGGTTGTTACCGGAAAGAAAAAGAACCTGTTAATGATTTCAAATTCATGGGATAACGCGTGCAGGCTTCTTGAACCATACCGTGCAGAACTGGATTCCAATCAACGGGTTATTAATGATTATGGGAAACAGCGCGGGTTGAAAAAATGGAAAACCGGTGATTTCATAACAAAAAAAGGTGCTGTATTCCGTGCTGTTGGTGCTGATCAGTCACCACGTGGTGCAAATGAAAACAATGTCCGGCCTGATACATTGCTGTTTGATGACATTGATACGGATCAGGACTGCAAAAATCCTGATATTATCAAAGATCGTGTGAAATGGATTTTCGGTGCAGTTATCGGAACACGTGAAATATACATCAAACTTTTGATTATAGCCTGTGGAAATATCATTGCTGAATACTGCTGTATGACTGAAATAATGAAGAAAGCCAATTATGTTGACATTGTGAATATCAGGACAAACGGTGTCAGTAGCTGGTCAAAAAACAGTGAACAGGACATTGATGAAGCACTTTCCATTTTGCCTTATTCGATCATCCAACAAGAATATTATAACAGTCCGGTAACTGAAGGCCGTATCTTTTTTAATCTTTCATACGGGCATGTACCGGCACTTCCCACTATGGAACAATTGATTGTGTATGGTGATCCGTCCACCTCAAACCAGGAATCAAAGAACAGTTCATTCAAAGTGGTTGCACTGTTAGGACGAAAGAAAGGCATTACCTATATAATAAAGGTGTTTTGCAAGCAATGCGGACAGGCAGAATTTATCCAGGCTTACTATGACATGTACACCATTGTACAAGCAGCGGGTGCAACGGCGCAATATTATATGGAATGCAACAGCCTTCAGGAAGGTTTCTTTGATTCATTCTATGAACCTGAATTTAAGCGTATCAGCAGGCAGAAAGCTATACCGTTGTTTGTCCAAAAGGATCAACGGCCCAAAGCCAATAAATACACACGTATTGAAGCCACGTTGCATCCACCTTATAAGTTAGGATGGCTGATATTTAATCAAAAGGAAGAAAAGAATGAATACATGCAGGAAACTGATGGACAATTCAAAGCCGTATCACCGACATACAAAGGCGCAATGGATGCACCGGACTGCATTGAAGGTGGATATAAGATTTTGGATAAAAAAGGCGGTATGGCTTTGAACAATTACCGGTATCAAAAACGGAGTTCACGCAGGTATTAAATAACATTTAAACAGCATTTAATTATGTTTCTGACAACTGAAGAAATGAAAGATGTATTATACAGCTACCAGGCTGATGAAATTGCTGAAGGTGATGAACAAATCATTGACAATGGAATCCTGGCAGGAATATCAGAAGTAAAAGCATACTTCACGGCATCCAATCAAAAGCAATGGAATGACGGACGGCCAAAGTATGATGTGAATAAGATTTTTGGTGCAACCGGCTCTGATCGTGATCCGTTTGTGCTTCGTATGTGTAAAACAGTGGCTGCATGGAATATCTGTGAATTGTCCAATGTTGACATCATCTATGATCATGTAAAGGAGAGGTATGAAAATGTCATCAAAACGCTGGAAAAGATTGCCGGTATGGGTGATTATAAAAATTCACCGACATTGACACCTGATCTGCCAACCATAGAACCTGATCCGGATGATGAAAGCAGCAACAGTCAGAAACCTTTTCGTTATGGTTCACGACCCAAATTTAGACACGAATAAAAGCAAAGATTATGGCTAAAAAAAATAATTCCAAAGATAAAACGGAAGTGCAGGATACAAAGAACCATATCCAAACATTTGCACCACGTGTGGTTGAAAAAGCCATTTCACAGGCACGCCGTGATGTTGCAGACTGGAAATGGAGTAAACGACTGGCAACATCACCTAGCGATCCGAAAGTGTATCTATTGCAGGATGTGTTCATGGACATTGCCGGTGACGCGCTATTGACATCGCAAATGAATAACCGGCGTGAACAAACCATTTCTGCACCGTATGAAATGGTGACTCCGGACGATAAGCCGGACGAAAAAATAACAAAGATCATTCAGGAAATTCCAATTATAACCGATATGTTAGGACATATTTGGGATAGTGAATGGTATGGAAATTCAACCATTGAACAATCTGTTGAAAAAGGTACTAAAAAAGTGACTTTGATAAACCGGCGCAATATCATACCGTCCAATGGCAGGTTCTATCCTGATACTTCAATGAACAATTACATTGAATACAGGGATACAAAAGAGTTTGGCAGATGGATACTTGAATTTAATTCTGATGGTATTGGTTTGTTGGATAAGGTTGTTCCACACGTCCTGTTTAAGAAGTTTGCACAATCGTGCTGGTCTGAATTGTGTGAAATATACGGTATTCCACCACGTGTGATGAAAACAGAAACACGTGATCCGGCAATGCTTGACCGTGCTGAATCCATGATGCGTGAAGTGGGTGCGGCGGCATGGTTCATCATTGACAACACCGAAGAATTTGAGTTTGCCAACGGCGTGAACACCAACGGAGACGTGTATAATAACCTGATTCATCTTTGCAACAATGAAATAAGTATGCTGGTATCTGGAGCGATCATCGGACAAGACACGAAGAACGGCAACGAAAGCAAAGAAAAAATCAGTATTTCATTGCTGGATCGTTTGGTGGATGCTGATAAACGGATGGCTGAAATGTATATGAATAGCATCGTGATTCCTTCCTGGATCAGAATCGGGTGGATACCCGCAACCGCATCACGTTTCCGGTTCAAAGCAGTTGAGGACACGGACAAACTTTGGACATACACGAGGGAATTGTTGCCACACAAGGAAGTTGACAATGTTTTCATTGAAGAAAAATTTGGCATCAGGGTAACGGATAAAACTACAAATTTTCAATAGGTGCAGCAGGTGCAGAGCCAACACCAGCTAAACTGTCACTGCACCAACTTTATGATTGTAAATGTCCTGATTGTGGTGGACACATTGAACGGTTGTCAATTTCAGAATCTGAAAATGATGATCTGCAAAAGGCATTCAATAAGGCTGCACGCTGGATTTTCAGAGAAAAGAAAAGCAGTATCAATTCCGGTGATATTGATAATAAGGCAGTACAACCGTTCCTAAATGGAATCAATACTATATTGCAGGACGGTTTCAATCGTGGTATTGAACACAGTGTCCCATTCGTGATGAAACGAAATCTGTCTGAAAACATCTATATATTTTCAGGAGCAAAGACGTATCAAGAACTGAAGGAACTTGGTGGACTGTTGTTGGATACCGGTGGAAATATTAAACCATTTAGCAAGTTTTGGCAGGACGTGCAAAGCATATACCCTGAATATAATCAGTCCTATTTGGAAGCTGAATATATATTTGCGACCCAATCAGCACAAATGGCTTCCAAGTGGAACGAGTATGAAACCGATGGTGACAGGTACAATCTGCAATACCGGACGGCTAATGATGACAGGGTTCGTGAATCACACTGGTTGCTTCATAACACGACATTACCACCGTCTGATCCCTTTTGGAATGACTATTTCCCACCAAACGGTTGGCGGTGCAGGTGTACCACCATGCAGGTCAGGAAATCAAAATATCCTGAATCAGACAGCACGCGGGCAGCACGTTTAGGTGTGAATGCTACTGAAGGCAAAAACAATATTTTCCGGTTCAACCCGGGAAAGCAACAGGTGATATTTCCTGAACATCACCCGTACCTGAAGAAACTTTCAGGCGTGGAACGGGAAACGTTGGAAAATAAAGCCAGTGAAGTGTACGACATCAAAACGGCTGATGATGTTGTTAAGATCATCAACGAAGTCTCAAGGGATAAAGAATGGTTTGAACGGGGATTCAGCAAACTGGAAGTAATGATGAAAGAGGGGAAAGGGCTGAATGGCGCAACAGATATGAATGGAAAGATATGGTTAAACAAGGAACGGCTTAACCGAACTATTGAAAGCATCAATAAGCTATCCAAAGGCGAAAATATCACTTTTGAAGAAGCTGATTCTTTAGCAACATTTTGGCATGAAATCACACATAATAGGAACAAACCGGGTAATATGTTTCGTAGCCCTCTAGAGACCACGTATATGGAACTCGCGAATGAATTCGTTGCGCGAAACACGCTATCTGAATTTTATGGTGCCTTTGGTTCAAAGGTTCAGTATCCTGAATTTATCACCAATCACGTGTCGTCAGGATATAATATAATGGTAAACAACTATCAGACAATCATTGAAAAAGTAGGATTGAAGAAAGATGATGTTGTAGGAAAAGTGAAAGATCATTTGTTCAATGAAAAATACAATGATCAGAAAGCCGGATTGACAAAAGCATTGAATGGTGCAAAAAAAACGGATGGAACAAAACTGACTAAATCAGAAATAAACCATCTTGTTAGCCAATGTGATGAACAAACCAATTTGGCATTTGATTCTTATATTGATCAATACATCGGAGCAAAATAGTACTTTTGTTTAATAATAAATTAAGTCGTATGGATTTACAAGATAAAACAATATTTGATTTTACGGATGATAAGGAAATCATTGGGAAGATCACCGGCAATACACCGAAAGATTATTATATGCAAAATTGCCATCAATTGAATAAACTGGCACATCTTGTTGATTTGGCGTTGATAACCAATGATACGAAACTAAAGGAATCAGCAGAAAAGGCATGGAAAAAGGCGCAAAAGGAATGGGATAATAAGATTGAGGACGGACAGCAGGCTAGTATCATCATAGATTGATCATGAAAGGGTTTCAGCAACTTTTTAATCAGCTTTTAAAAGACATCCAGGTTGAACTGGATGATGAATTTGACAGGAATTTTGAAAGAAAGGCCTTTTTCACCACCGGGTGGAAACCGGCAATCAAAAATTCTATCGGGTCATTGTTGACGCGTACCGGTGCATTGCGTTCATCATTATTTCCATCACGGATCATTGGAACGTCCATCAAATGGACTTCATCACTGGCTTATGCAGATATACACAATAGTGGTGGAACTATCACGGTAACGCCTAAAATGAAAGGATTCTTTTGGTATCGTTTCCGTGTGGCAACTGGTGGAAATAACAAGAACCTGAATGCAGAAGCGTTATTTTGGAAAGCGATGGCATTGAAACCGGTCGGATCAGTCATTATCATTCCCAAAAGACAGTTCATCGGTGATCACCCGATGGTACATCAAAGCGTCCGAAACGTGTCTGAAGAGTGGTTCAATAACGATGTAAAAAAAATGATTGATGATCAACTTAATAATATAGTCAGATGAAACAGGTAATTCAAAACATTCAGGACAAGTTGGTGCGGGAAGTACCCGTGCTGAAGTACGTGGATCAGGATTGGGGGCAAATGGATTTCTTCCCGAATCCACCGGTGAAGTTCCCGTGTGCTTTGATTGATATTCAATCAGTGCAATACACCAACTCCGGCAACTTCATCCAGCAGGGAACTGCAATGGTAGTGATCCGGTTGTTTGACCTCAAATTAAGCAACAGTAGCCAAAAAGCACCGGACAATCAAAAAGAGTATGCCAAAAAGATTTGGCAGCTGATTGAAGACGTGAATAAAGCCATTCACGTCCAAAACTTTTTGCAGGAGGGGTACGGCCTACCAATTCGTGAACAAATGCGTAGAACTAAAAGGAATGATGGTTGCTATCAAACGGAACTGTATTATTCCGTGCAATTTACGGACACGACCACCGAACCGGTTCAGACACCAGTATCATCCGTGAAACCGGAATTGAAAACAGTCAGTGTCCAAAAGCTGTGATACAAAAAAAGCCGTCTAAAAACGGCTTTTAATTTATACTTAAATTTGAATTAATTATTTTGATTCATTTCCCATTGCTTTACTTCCAATGAATTTGTTTCCGGTTTATATAGATACATGATAGAACCGGTAATCTCTTTTTCAACACCAAAATCATTTTTAGCTGTACATTTGAATGGAACATGTATCCATCCTGAATCGGCTTCCACGATACTTGCCAATCCGTTGTAAATGGATGGACTAACTGTGAACCTAACAGTTTTAGGATTTACACATTCTTTTTTTATTGCTTCTCTCAATTGGCTTTCCAATTCAGATGAAAACAAAAATTTTCTATCATTTAGTAACTGATTCAAAAGACTGTCCTTTTTTTCATAAGACATGTTAGACCATTGCTTTTGTTGTTCATTTTGAGGCTCTTGATGTTCAGATGACCTTTTAGAGCAAGTCAACACGAGTATTACAAACAAGAATACGATTCCAACTATAATCCATACAATTTTTGCAACTTGTTTCATGATTTATAAATGATAATATTGTTTTAAAGTTCCGAAGGTAATGAAATTCATCGGATTTCAAAAATCCAATTTTAATTGCCTGGGATCATCCTGTTGATTGTTATTTGTGGCGTTTATATCAGTGTTCATATAACGCCAAAAAGTACGCTCAGACATCGGATATATAGCCATCACGTTTTTCCTATATGCCTGCAACTTGCATTTGCTTTGATTGCCAGGCTCATAGTTTTCTTCAACAATGCGCTGTACATTTTCAATCCGTTTTAGTAAATTTTCCTTTCTTGTAGTCATAGGACATTGATATGTGCTATAAAGATTTTTAATGACTAAATGTTTTAATATACTCTATGAACGCCGCTAACCTCGGACATTCTTTCCCACAAAAACCTGTGCCGGTACACGCGAAACAAAATGCCTCTATTGCAATATCTGTTGTAATCATATAGTTTTATGTGTGAATGTTTTTATGTACTCAGTCCATTGCTCTGCCATTGCTTTGGCTACCCCCGGATAAGTTTTACTCCGGAGTTTAGCATTCTCGGGATTATTCGTACTCGGTATTGTTCCCTGGATGCTATATCTAGAATAGCCAGATTTATTTTTCTTTGATCGGTAGATTATATACTCCGGCTCTACACTAGTCCCTGGGGTATAGGTTAATACCGGCAAGTTTTTAAGCCAAAGGCACGTCGCTTTAGAAACCGGATCGCCAAAATAGTATGGATGTATGATTTGATCGGGCTTCCTGATATATGTAGATAATACCCCTACAGGATTCTCCACGGCAATATGAGGGATGTCTGCTTGCATGATATTCCATACAAATTTTACCGCCTCATGCCGTTTGTCCCATCTGTCGGGGTTACTTGGAATATGCCTGTTCCCCGCCACTGTAAGATAAGTACAAGGGGGGAAAGCTATTAGCATATCCCATTTTTTTAATTTTATAGCTTCAAATATATCCATTTGCAAGTGCCATTCAGGGTGATCTCCTGAGCATGGTATAATATCATTGCTATATGCCTCGTAATTTAGCCGACGTAATGCTATACAAACGGCTTGGCTTTCTTCGCATCCTACTAATATCTTCATATCGTTTTCGGCTTTATAGTTCTCATACTAACTTTAATAGACGTACTATCTATCATTACAGAATAATTACGATTCTTATAATTAGACTGAATATAGTCTATTGATTCATCTATTTCATTGGAAATGTAGTCCTCTATTTTTGCCCATTCTTTGGCACACGGGCTTTCCGTGTCTACCTCGATAGTTATTTTTAAACGTTTCTTCATGATTCAAAATGTTTAATTTACTGAATTTCTAATCCTGATATTCATCCTGTAGAAACGTTGAATATTTAATATCAACATGGCAGAGGAATAGTCTTTTACAATGAGGACACTCTTCCTCTGAATCCAAAATAGGAGGTCCAATATAAATACTAACAGTTTTGCCGCAATAGGGACAAATACATTCACTCTTATTGTATGTATCTTTCTTATCCATGGTTCAAATCGTTAAAAGTTTGAATTATTTATACTTCTCGCAAAATCTCTCCGAGCCAAATATTCAAAATTCACATTGTTAAAAACATCATCATCTCCCGTTGGGTCTTCTTCCGATTCTACCGGTAATCTATATCCTTTTATGAAAAAGAGAATGATCCGGCGAGTGAGTTCCCTGGCTCCCGGTATCCGATACTTTAATATCAATTCGAGCAATTTTTTCTCTTCCCACGGGGTAATGCCAAGGTGTACAGCCACGTCACGACTAAAATATTTTACCGTGCTACCTTTCATTTCTAGCACGTCAAGTACCGCGTCCTCGACAGGAACCGGGAGCGTGTCATCGCCATCGTCCACTCTAAAAAACACGTTCATGGCCAGCCGGAGTAAGCCCGAAACGGACAGGTTCGCGTCCCTGGCCGCCTGTTTTAAAAAATAGTGTTGCAAATCGCTGACATAAGTGGTGAAATTCATCTTTCCTCGTTCCAAGAAGCGTGTTCCGGTCTCGTTAAACTCGTCGCTTAACGTTCTTAAAAACCGGGGCGGGGCGATAACAAGAGCGTTGATTAACGCCATGATGAAATAATTCCGAGTCTCGAAACCATCCTCCATGATAACCCGGGTAAAGGTTTTATATTCCTTTCGTCCCATTTTGAATATAATCGTGCATCGTTCCGCCTTGGTCACGATCGGGTCAAATTGGCGGGGCATGTAGCTGAAAATCTTCCTTACCGCTAACGAACAAGCCCCGGGAGTCTTGCTGTAGAGGTAACGTTCCACCATGTAAAGTATAGTGTTTGCCTTGTCCTTAAACCCGAATTCACCCAGGCGTTCCTCTAGTAACATCGACATGAAGACGGGTACCCGGCAATAAACATCAAATTTTTCCATGTTCATATTCTTTTAATTGTCATCTTACCAGCCGATTGATCTCGATAGCTCGGGGGTAAAGCCCCCGAGTTCCTTGAACCGATCACAGATCAGGTTCATGATCTTTTCCTGTTCCTCGTCTTCCGGAACCGCCAGGCGACGATACCATAAACAGATCGTGTAACGATCAGCCGTCTTTACTGCTTCTAACGTGGGGTATGTTGTTATCATCTTAAAATAATTTAGGTTGTTCTTGCATAACGAAATGTTTCTCATGTTCTACATCCACATCCCGCTCCGCGGCTTCAAACCAATTTCCTATCATATTTCTAATTTTATAAACGGTTAAAACTAATTTCTATTCTCCGCCACACTCCCCGGGTATCCCTTTCCTCGAAGTAGTAATTCGTCGCCGTGCGTTCTACCGTGTTACTCTCTTTGAACAATTGCATGATCTCCGAGTATTCCGGGTCATTGAAGCGATCTTCCAGCTGGTATAGCTTCGACACGCTCTTGTAATCCAAATCACCGTACCGGTTCCTTTCCAGGAGCGTCATGGCAAGTTGATACATCGGGTTGTCCACCCCGTCTTTTGTCTTTTTTATCCAGTCCTGAAGGAACTCGATCAACCGGGTGGCGGCAATGTCGGCACGCTCGTCGAACCCCTTCACGTTGTTTGTTCGCACGATAATTTTAAACGAGTCATTCCCGATGCTAAAATTACTCTGCCCGACCCGTTTCACCTGCCCGTACTCATTCATCACCTCGATAAACGCGCCAACCTCTTGCACGATAAAATCGAACAACCCTTGCACGTCACCACCGACGGCATGTACTTTTTGCTTTATTTTTTGTATCAACTCTGCCCGGATCGCCTCGTAGGCCTGCCTCTTTTTTATCTCGGTCTCCCTTCGCAATTGTTTTTTCTCGGCGAGAACCCGTTCCAGTTCTTCCACCGACATCTCGTTAACGTTGTTCATTCTTCTTGTCATTAAAATAGTTTATCAAATCAAATTTACTCACGTGAGCTTGCCATGCCCGGTAATCACCGATCGACCGGATGTCCCGGAAACAAGTGTTCACGTCAAGCCATTCCCCGGTCGTGGGGTTTTGTACTTGCCACACTCTAGCCGTCCAACTCTCGTTGCAAGCGTACCGCTTCACGTCTCTTAATTCCACCCGGTAACCTGCGTTCCGGAAGTATTCCACGGCATCGCTAACCGTGTAATACGATTTAAATTCGTTACTCATGTCCAAAAAAATAATAGTTAAGTTTATCGTAATACTCTTTCGCCCTGGAACCGATCTCCCCGTTTCTCGTCAACGTGGTTCCATCCTTCTTGTCTTTTATCTCGATCGTGGCACGTCGTTTCTCGCTATCGTATTTTAACACAACCCAAACTATACCACGCCGTTCGTCTATACAACCACCTTCACGGGTTATCATTATTGTAAATGTTAATTATACCCGTGTTTTTCTAGCTCGTCCGACACGATCCCGTCCACTCGTTGCTTCACCTTCACTCTTCCCACCCAGTCGTTATAAATTGCCCGCATCTTGAAAGGGGGAATCTGATTTATATCGGTCACTCCACCAGCCCGACAAATAATTCCTTTCACGTAATTCAACGTTTTAGGCTCTTTTATCTTCTCGTAAAAACCGAATATTGCCGCTATGGCTCGTTTGCGCCATTTTTCCGCTTCATCACCGTGATACCCTTTCTTTTTCCGTTCCGGCTTTTTATTCCCGGCCACGTCCTCCATGTGCTCGATCATCCGGTCATACTCGTCCTTCCGGATTTCCCGGAGACTATCCGTTCTAAGACCGGTAAAACGCCACACCAGTTCTCGTTTTAAATCTTCCTGGCTATTACCACCCGGCATCAACTTCAACAACGAGTAAAAACGTCCAAAATTTGTAATTTGCTGTTTCATAATTTGTATATTTATTTAAAAATCAATTCATCCATGATATATTTCACTTTTTTCTTCATTGATCACGATTTCACCACCTGGTGAAAAACGGGAGGTAACAAAAGTCTTCAAGCCTTCAACATGAAAAACCACTTTTGCCAATTTCTTTGCCATTCGCGCGATTGCCGGGTAAGCCTCGTTTCTTTCCTCGTGTGCAACGAAAATGACCAGTTTGGATGGTAGTGCATTCAGTAACTTTTTCTTTATCTCCGTTGGTTTCATCTCGTCTGAATACATTGTTAGGTTATCAATCACGATAATGTTGGCAGAACGCTGTTTTTGAAACTTTTCAATGATTTCATCAACAGGCAGGTATTCATCCCAGAGGATGTCATCGGACGTGGTAATTCCAGCACGTTTGATAGATTCCATGAAACTATCATCCAAACCTTCCTCTGCCGATATGTACGCGACACGTTCATACTTCGCGATCTCTTTTGCCAGTTTCAGTGTAAACCACGTTTTCCCGTGCTTTTCACGACCGTAAATAATCCAACATCCTTTTCGCTCCGCGCTCCCGATCACCAGTTGAAGCACCGCGTGTGTAAACACCACGAGTGCATTTTTTTTCTTTTGAAACAAGTTTAATGTTGTCTTACTGCGAGCCATATAACTTAATTCACTTCAATCGGTTCATCTTCCTATGTCAAATCCTTTCCGGTCAATCCCTTGATTGTTCCTGGTGGCAAAAGGTCAATATCGCCAACATCATCAAGTAACCATATATCCGTTGTCCTGATAGGTTTATATTCATACCTGCATTCAGAGCCATCCAAATCAACCGCGTACCATGCCATGACTTTTGATTTTAAGCGTTATGTAATAATAAAAGGGATTCAGCACGGCGCAATCCTGATATTGCACCGTTGATGTTCACTAAACTTTTCTTCACCAACTCGTTCAACATGCTTTTGTCATTGATATTGGCTGACAATACATCACGGATCAGCTTGTCGTAAAAAGCGTATTTTTCAGATTTTTCTCTTGGAACAATGGAACTAAAATTTTCAGAAAAACGCGAAAACAATTCGGCAAAATAGTCTTTGTCTTTGGACACACCGGAGCTGATCTTGTTGCGCAAAGCGTTTGCACCCATCATGTACCAGCCAACCAATCCTTCAGTTGCATTCCAGTATTCCTGAACCAACCCCAAGGCATCCTTGTCCAATGCGCCCGCTTCATCAATGATAATCACCGGGCTTTCCAGCATGGACAGGTAGTATTTGGTATTTTCTTTGATTTCAACTATTTTCCCCTTAACCTCGATACCAACAACACGTGCTAATGCTTTGATAAATTCATTTTTTTTCTTGCTTTGGGTGCAATCCAGGTAAAAGCAGTTTTTCAGTGTTTTGGATAGATATTTTGCCGTGAATGTTTTACCAATACCACAATTATCAACGAAAATGCGACTTTTGGAAAACTGTTTGCAAAACAGGATTTCTTCACGTATCTGGAGGAACACGTCTGTTTCAACGGCGTTCCATTTCCGCGTGTTAATGCTGGTACCCGTTTCACGTCCTAATCTTAACCAGGTCGTGTTTGGCAACAGTTTTTCACGTTCACCGTTTTTCAGTCGGTTGAAAACAGACGGGTTGATGTCCATTGACCGTGCAAAAGCGGCATCAGAACCGCCAAAATTTTCACGTGACACCAGTAATTCTGCAATCACTTTGTCTTTGAATAAATTTGTAATTACCATATTTTGAATATAAATTGTTATTAGAAAGTGTTTAATAATGATCGTTTAAATGATGTTTGATTACCATTTAAAGGCACGGTTGAAACGGTTTCCGGTTCATTGTCCACGCCTGCCAGCACTTTGCCCGGTTCCGTGTTCGGGATATATTCGGCTGGCGTGTACCCGTTCGGGTCAATAATTTTGAATGAATTCCCGGTTGTTACCGGTCTGTTGTCTATCATGGTCAGTTTGTTTAATTCGTTTTTCTGCCTTCTGCCAAAACTTTCAATGGTGTTGACGTATTTGGACATCAGTTCACGGTTGATCAAATCTTCTTTGGTTTGTTCAATCTTGGCACGATTGTATCCCGGTTGTGGTACGGCTTCACAAACAAAGCGATCCTCAATGTAGATATGTGCTTTCAGTACACCACCGTAATTGTCATCTAAATAGTGGATATCTATGTTTTTTCCTTCAACCTGTTGCATCATTTTTATCAGCGTGTCACCGGTACATATCACGCCGTCCATTCCCAAAAGGAATTTGTCATTCCTGAACCGGATAATCCCCGCGTTGACGGATGATGTTTCTTTGAATCCTAAATATGGAAGTATGCCATGATAGTTGATAGGGCGCAATTTTGGGTTTTGCATTGCCAGGAACACGTCCCAGCGTGACATCCCTTTGATTTTGCTGTGTTCGGTATTATTCCAGGTTTGGATGTCATTTAAACAGCCTTTCACGATTTCCTCGTAAGGAATGATTGTTTTTTTGTCTGTACGTGCCTGGTTTGATTCACTAAGTGCAAAAGGACGTGCCAGCCAGCCTTCACGCTTCTTTTCATAGTTGTACCTTAACGGCCTGTAATATTGTTCTATGCGCTTGCCACGCGCGTTGTTGGCTTCAATACGCACGTACTGGAACATGTTACCTTCCTGAAGAAATGTATCTTTGAAACTGGCATTCAGGTTCAATTCACCTTCCAGTTCAGCCGGAAGGCTTAAACCCCACATCGCGTAATTGCGTACCATTTGGCGATAAAACTCCAAGATTATCCCGGCTTTCTCTGTCCCGTACACCCAGCATGTAAACGCTTCACTTCCTAAATCAATACCATTGTAGAACCACATCCTTTTGCCTTTCTCGTACTCGAATACCGGTTGCCTGTCATCAACAGAAATCAGCGATCCGGCGTATTGCGGCTGCAATAGCTTGTGGTATGGTTTGAATAAAGCCATGTATCTTTGCCTGTCACCACCACGTGAAAGATAGTTGCCAATCTTGTTTTCCCATTTAGAAAGATGATTCCAAACGGTTGCCACGCTCAATGACTTGAAATCTTTCGGGTTGTATATTTCACCGGTTGTTTCGTTGATCACTTCAACATAACCGGACAAGAAGCCTTCATAGGTTTGTGCAACTTCAGCGTAAGTGGGTTTGTGATCTATGCCGGTGAACATGTTGTTCAGCAGTTCCATGTGCAGGTCATCCACTTTTAGCGCGTTGGTTTGTCGGTGTCCCTTGTGGATCAGTTCCATGTATCCGTTTTTCTTGTAAGCATTGAACTTTTCACGCAAACGACGTTCGTTTTCCGGCAACGAGTGTCCAACAGTTTCTTTGAACCGGTTTGATTCAATGGTGATGATTGACCAGATATCTTTGATACCACCATGCAATTCTTTACGCAATTTCCGACGCATATCGTACACTTTTCCAATGGTGTTTAGGACTGATGCGTTGATAGTGTATTCATCTACTTTCGCACGGTCTAAACTGGTCTGGTCATCAAATTTGTAGAAAGAAAAGAAGCTGAATGCTTCCATATCACGGGTATATTGTTTTTCAAATAGTGTCTGTTGTGTTAGTTTTTGCGCTTCACCAAAAGCATTCACAATCAATTCCTGCCATTTAAGAGGTAAACTATCAAAAGAAACCAACATTGGCGATTCAAAACCACCCCCCAAACGCAGTTGAATTGCCGCACCGCTTTGGATTCGTGCATTCAATCCCTGAAATGTAATCAAACGTAGGCTATCGGAATGTGCATTTCTATTGCTAATCAAGAAGCGGCCTTGTACACCTAATTTACCTTCATAATATTCGTATGGACTTTCTTTACACATATTGTTTCGTTTATCTTAGTTCCCGCTCCAGAATCGAATCAAATTCAAAACTTTTACTTTTGCGGGTAAATTCTTATATTTGTGATGTCTAATCAAAAATTGCAAGCATTATGAATAATTCAATTTATTGTTGTACTGTTATTCTCGGCAACCTTTCCACGCTTGAAACAGATAAAATGAAAGATAATATCATCCATTTTTTGAAATCATTTAATTACACGGATTCCGAGCCGGAAAAAGTTTATGAAGGGGACGGAAATTCCTCATTGTACCATTATGAAATTGATATAAAGTACAAGCATCACAGCAAAATTCACGTTCAGAGGTTCGCAGATTCTTTAATTGCTTTTTGTTTGTTTCACCGGATGGCGTTTTATGAACATTATTTGGATTAGTTTTCATAATTCTTTTAATTTAAGTGTATAACAATTTTATTCGTCCAGCCTTTTTTATCGACCAAAAGGTGAGAGGATAGGGAAAGCCATCCAATAACAATCAGTACCGCCCAAAGCGGTGAATGTTCCGTGTCTATAACAAAGCCCTATAAAGCTAAGACACCAATTGATAAGGATTAATTTAGCTTTCATACGGTGATTTCAGTTTCTCGTTCAACAATAGCTAAAGTATCAATAGCATCTTGCACAATGCTGCGTGCAAGTATGCTGTTACGTTCTCGATTTCCTTTTAATACTCGTCGAACATAGTCATCAGAGCATTTGTATTTCCGTGCTAATGCAGGAACTTTCAAATCCTTAATTTCTGCACTTGAAAAAATTCTTGTCTTCATATCCACGTCTTTTTATGTTATTATAATTACCTTTGTCGTAAACATTAAGACAAATATATAGAGCATTTCTCTAATAACAAAATATAATTGGTGAATTTCTCTAATTTTATTGTAATTATTTTGGTATGAATGGGGTTAAAGACAGAATAAAGCTGTTTATAAAGAAATTAGGTGTAACAATACAGGATTTTGAGAAATCTATTTCTGTTTCAAATGGGTATGTGAATAGTATTTCTAAAAGCATTGGGATTGATAAGATAGGATTAATATTAGAGAAATACCCTAATTTGAATATAGAATGGGTACTCATCGGAAAAGGAGAAATGATAAAGGAAGAAGCCGAAAAAGAAAAGTTTGGAACGGATCTTATTCCTTTATTGGATCGCATTGAAAAACTATCTGCTGAAAATGCACTACTAAAAAAAGAGAATGAAGAATTAAAAGAGTCATGTAAAAAGATAAGTAGAAGCACTGATATACCTTTGTCCAAAGCTGCTGAATCGGAGATTAGCTATAAAGAAAAAACTTAATTAGACACATATTTCTACACATACACACGTTTTTAAAAATCAATCGGTAAAAAATAGGCTAATAAAATATTGTAAATCAATGTATTGATATTTGTTTTAGATTATTATATATATAGAATAAAGGGTATAACTCACGCAATAATCACGCTATTTTGAACTGTTTCTCGTATTAGAGGGGGGTAACTCGTTGAATAGAAAAGCAGAATTTATTGACCCTTATTTGACCCTTTCATTGACCCTTTCCTATTTTTAGCATATTTCTTACTTTCCCATACAACACACCGATTCCTGATTAAAATGGTTTTTAAGCCTTGTTTAAAAGGTTCATAAATCCTTTTATTTACAGCTATTTGGGTGTATTTGTGGATTGGATATAAAAAAAGAAGCTATTTAGCACCAGTTTTTCATTTGCAGTCACCATCTAGTCAACGCAAAATGTACAATTCAATTTCAAATAGGAATGTGCACAATTTGTTTGCAAATGCCTTATTATTAGACTTTTTATCTCTTTTTTATAAAAACAAAAAATACACTCTTCATTCTTTCCCCCTTAGATAGCATTAGTCGGTGCGCGATAAAAATATCGTTCTCCAACAGGGAGAAATAGAATTTGCCCTTTCTTGCTTTCGTGTTTATGGAAGTTACCGAAGATAAACTTCAAGCGCCCTTCCAAGAAAAAAGCAACCTCGTTATGATTAAGTTCCAAGTATCCCCTTGTACCTTTTGGAATACTAACAGTTTCTATTTGTGGTTTATTCAAATTGTCAACACTATGACAACTCGGATGTTCTATAATCTTGTTGTTCATATTGGTTTAGCTGGTTGTTAATTCTTCGATTCTCCGGGTTCTATCTTTTCCCTCGATTCATGTCAGACTTTAATTCCCGTTAAAATTTTGACATACCTATCCCCGTGCATCGAACATTCTTTTTTTCATTGTTCAAGCATAAATCTTAAGAGGTTTTTAAACCTGTTAATTATTGCCCGTTTTAGCTTTTTATATCGTGTACAATAAATCCTTTTTCAACAAGTATTGTGTCTATATATAAATTTATTTGTATTGCATATAAATATCGAATTATATATTTTACTTTCACTTTTCTCCTTCCTTTCAAAGTAAAATTATAAATGCCAACACTCTTTTTTTCATCTTCTAACTCTACCCTTCTAAGCTGTGTTTTCGTCATGCTTGTGTGGGTAATTTTCTTTCCATTACAAAGTTAGAAATAATAATGAATATTACAATAAGTTGTATGGAATGAGAAAAATGGCCTTGTAATAGTTTCGGTTAGCGAGTTTTTATGAAAAGATGTTTATCATTATTCGTAATGAATAAATATTCATTTCTGCCTAGGGGTACTATTCAATAAAAAAAACAGTACATTTGTTCCTCTATCTATAAAGAGTGATTTTTCAATAGAAACTATAAAGAAAGGAATTTAATCATGAGAATTGCTGTACCAACCAAAGACAATGCGGTGGACGACCACTTCGGGCATTGTGAGTATTATACCTTGTTTACCGTCGACGACATGAAAAACATTACAAGTGTTGAAACGCTTCCTTCTCCGCAAGGATGCGGTTGTAAATCGGATATTGCAGCCGTGTTACGGGAGAAAGGTGTTACCGTCATGCTTGCCGGAAGTATGGGGGATGGTGCTTTGAATAAATTAAGCGAGCAGGGAATAAAAGTACTTCGCGGCTGCAAGGGTGATGTGCGGAAAGTCACGGAAGGTTACCTCAAGGGTTTTCTGTTGGATTCGGGCATTGCTTGTAACCACGAGTGCGGGGATCATAAGTGATATACACAAGATACCATAAAAACCAAATAATGTTGCAAGGTGTTGATGGCGTGAGAGTAAGGAACTTTAATAAGTCCTTACTCTTTATTTATTTTGACAAGTACCTTGTCTATACGTGCCCCGTCCATATCCACGATTTCAAATTCGAAGTTATACCATACCAGTTTTTCCCCGATGCGAGGGATGTGTTCCAGTATTTTTAGGATCAGACCGCCCAACGTGTTATAATAGTGGTTCGTGTATAGGAATTCCATGTCGAAATAGGCGAGAAAATCATAGAAGGGACATTGACCGTCCACGAGGAATGTCCCGTTATCCCGTTGCACGATATCCGGTTCTTCACCTATTTCGGGAACGTCGCCGATGAGGGCTTTCACGATATCTTTCAAGGTTACGATACCCTCGATGCTCCCGAATTCATCTGTGACCAGCCCGTATTTGAGATGTCCTTGTTTCAAATGTTCCAGCGCGTTGTACACGCTTTGGTTTTGCGGAAAATATTGCGGGGGACGGACGAGGGCTTTCAGATTAAAGTCCGGTGCGTCGATCTTTCCGAAGAGGTTTTTTAGGAACACGACACCTACAATATTATCCAGTTTGGTATCCGACACGGGGTAAATCGTGTGCAGGTTTGTTTTGACTATTTCACGAATCCGGTCGTTGGAGTCCGTGATATTAAGCCATACCAGATCACTGCGATGCGTCATGATGGAGGCAATATCCCTGTCGCCGAGATTGAATACACGCTCCACGATGTCCTGTTCCACTTCTTGAATCTCGCCTTCCGCGGTACTTTCCTGTATGATAGCCTTGATCTCTTCTTCCGTGATTTTATTGCTGCCTGTTTTATTAAGACCGAGTACCCGCATCATAAATGAGGTGCTGGCAGAGAGCAGCCATACGAACGGGGATGCTATACGGGAGAGTATGTCCATCGGGGCGGCAATGATCTTGGCCATCCGTTCGGCAGCAACCATCCCGATACGTTTCGGAACCAATTCCCCGAAGATTAGAGTCAGGTAAGTCACCACGATCACGATGATTGTTTTAGAAATTAGCAGGGCGTGAGGTTGCAATGCCTCTATTTTCTCCACCCATACGGCGAGATCCCCGGCTAAAGCCTGTCCCGAATAAAGACCGGTAAGGATACCGATAAGGGTGATCCCGATTTGGACGGTCGACAGGAAACGATCCGGCTCGTTGGCGAGTTTCAAAGCCCGCCGAGCAGATTTGTTCCCTGTTCTGGCTTCCGTCTCAAGACGCGATTTACGTGCCGACACCATCGCTATCTCCGACATGGCGAGCACTCCATTTAAAAGAATAAGTCCTATAATGATAAAAAATTCCATATCTATTTATTTGTATTTTCCGTATTTATTTGAGGCCGTATGATTAGAAGTGAGGGTAACTTGGCAAACAGATTCTGGTCTTTCGACAGTTTCTGACAAGTCGCGTAACTTAAAACCAACAAGCTTTCTTTGTCCTCCGCAAGAGGATTGGTAACCAGAGGTGTATCCAGAATAAACTTTGCGGTATCGCGTTGCACGAAGTCGGACGTGACTCGGGCAAGCACGGTTTCGTTCGGGTGTTCGTCTGTAAAGCAGATGCGTATCGTCATACTTTGTTCTCCCAGACGGGTTTGCGCGTAATTGAACAGGAAAAGGTCAGTTTCATTATCCACGAGTAGCAGGATGTAAGATGCGTGCGTGAACCCCCGGTTGACAAAGATGCCCACGGAGCAATCCACGTGTTCCATGATAGACTCCAGTTTCTGTCTTAACAACGTTCCCGGCAGATGTAACGGGTGATTCTTGAGTTGTTTCAGCCAACGGGAAACCGTGGTGAACTTCTTGCCGAATGTGCCCGCGGGAACGTCATTCCCCATCATGAACTGTTGTCCGGCGCCGAGGAAAAGGTGGTCTACCTGTTCCTGTCGCGCTATTTTTACCATTTCGGGAATAAGCCTGTCAGTCACTTGGTAACGCTCTTGAACGTGTAATTGCAAATGTTCTGCTTCTTCCCGTAAGGGGATAAAGCTTTCTTGCTCGTATTCATCTGCCTTGGCTGGGTTGAGGTCGGTCCCTAACGTGAAGTGTATCCCGGTGATCAGGCTCGATTGCAAACGATGTCCCAACATCAAATCGGCAATATTCAATAGTGTTTTTCCTGTTTCCGGTCTACCGAACGAGAGTAGCACCTTCTCCCGGTGTCCCTTGCTTTCTTTTTGTTTCGAGAATATCCGTTCGACAAGCGAAAGCATAGGTGTTGCCATGAACGTTGTCAGTAGCGACATTAGCAGTAATACCACGAACATCTCCGAGGTGAGAATACCCATTTCGAAGCCGATATTCAGTGCCACGAGTTGCATCAGTCCCCGTGTATTCATCAATGTTCCCACGATAAGACTGTCTTGCCAATTCTCCCCGACGGCACGGGCGGCAAGGGTGCAGCCCCCGAATTTTCCGGCGATGGCTACCACGATAAACAGCAAGCAAACGCCCCACAATTCAGGTGTGTTAATCAAACCTATTTCGGTGTGTAAACCCGAGAAGGCAAAAAACAACGGAAGAAAGAACACGAGTGAAACATCTTCCACTTTTTCCATCATCACTTTGCGGAATCCTATATTCGTGGGCATTACCACTCCGGCGATAAACGCACCGAATAGGGCATGAATCCCGATGATTTCCGTTATTGCCGATGACAAGACAAGTATAAGGAATATAAACCCCACGAATGTTTTGTTAATCACTTCCGAATAGGCGTAAGTTTCACCGATCTTCCGCAGGAAGGGACGCATCACGAGAAACATGAAAACAATATAAATCAGTGTTAGTCCGATCGTGTACAGGGCACTGACAAAAGTTCCCGCCTTGGCGAGTGCTATAACGATTGCCAGCAGACACCACGCTGTCACGTCGTCATTGGCAGCCGAGGCAATAGAAAGCATCCCCACGGATGTTTTCGTCATGTTCCGTTCCTGCACGATGCGTGCCAACACGGGAAATGCCGTGATACTCATGCATATCCCGATAAAGAGAGCGAAAGGCAGAAACGCCGTTTGTCCCGAAGCATAATCCTCGTATACCCAGATTGCTGCCACCACGCCAAGGAAGAAAGGTACCACTATCCCCGCGTGACTGATAACGAGCGTTTCATTCAGCTTGTTTTTCAATACGCTGAAATCCAGTTCCAACCCGATAACGAACATAAACAATACTAGCCCGATTTGGCTAAGCAGGTTGAGGTTGTCCAGTGATTCGGGAGGGAACAGGTTAGCGGAAAATTCCGGGAAGAAATATCCTAGTAGAGAGGGACCGAGGACGATACCTGCCACGATTTCTCCCATCACACCCGGTTGCCCGATATATTTGAAAAGATAAGAGAACACCCGGACGGTAAGCAAAATCACGATGATCTGTAATAACAGTATCGTCAATGAATTTGTCATATTATCGGAAATAATGTTCGTGAACAGTTCGAATGCCCCGGCACTTGTGGGCATTATACCTGTTCCCGGGTGATGGTCAAAACGCTCGCCCGAACACAGGGCAAGGTAGATCAACACCCCGAATACACTAATCATTCCCAGATATATCCAGTAATTTGAGCTGTTTCTTTTCATAATTTAATCAATTTGGGTCTATAAAGTCTGTAAAGTCCATAAGGTCTATAAGATCCATGGCCCCCTGCGGGGCGCTTTGTCTACGGTAGCTATATGCTGCCGATAAACACTGTCCGAAGGACACCCGTGAGCTTATGGACCTTACGGACTTATTTTTCTTTTCTTCTCTTTATTGCCCGGAATATTTCGCCTACCCACAACACCAGCGAGGTTGCAGCCGTGATCCATATCCATTCCGTCCACGAGAGGGGTACTGTTCTGAATACGCTTCCCCCGAAGTTTACCACGAGGATTTGTCCCACGACAATGGCCAACCCGACAGTAAGGAATCCTTCGCTCTTGGAAAGGTTCTTGAAAGCGGATTCGTTCGTGCCGAAGGTCTTGGCATTGAACATATTCCAAAATTGTAACATCACGAACACGGTAAAGAAAATCGTCAGGTTGTCCAAGCCTTGCGGTGTGGCGGCGTCTATTCCTCCTGCGTAGTGGGATAGTATATAGAGTAAGCTCATCAAGATCACCACGAAAGCGATACCCGTGGTTAGGATAAGTGTGCGCATCCGCGGTACGATAATAAAGGCATTCGAGTCCCTCGGTTTCCGTTTCATCACGTCCGGACTGGGTGGGAGAGAGGCGAGTGCTCCTGCCGCGAATGTATCCATGATTAAGTTTACCCACAGCATTTGCGTTACCGTGATCGGCAGTTCGGAACCGAACAACGACCCCAATAGCACGATAATCAAGGCTGCCACGTTGATCGTCAACTGGAACAGCACGAAGCGTTGTATGTTCTGGTACACGGAACGTCCCCACATCACGGCGGAGGTGATGCTGCTGAACGAGTCGTCGAGCAGGGTAATATCACTGGCCTCTTTGGCTACCGATGTTCCGCTACCCATAGATAGTCCGACGTGAGCGTGATTCAACGCGGGAGCGTCGTTTGTTCCGTCGCCCGTTACTGCCACGACTTGTTTCTTTTGCTGTAACAGTTGTACCAACCGTTGTTTGTCCAATGGTCGAGCCCGCGACATGATCTTCATGTCGAGTACCCGGTCGAGGGCTTCCTCGTCCGTCAGTTTGGCAAATTCAACCCCGGTAATCAGGTTTTGGTCTGTATCTTTTTCTGTCCATAACCCGATTTGCCGCCCGATCTCCTTCGCGGTACCCGGGGTGTCCCCTGTTACCATCTTAACTTGGATTCCGGCGTCGAAGCAGCGTTGTACGGCATCCGGCACATCCGGGCGAATGGGGTCGGATATGGCAACGATGCCGAGGAATGTCAATTCCGTGTTATACAATCGTCCGTCTTTAAAATGCGGTTCGTCGTCTTCAATGATCTGGTAAGCGAACCCGAGCGTTCGCATTGCTTGATTTTGGTACTCGAGCAATTGTTCCTCGATTGCGGGTTGTTGCTCGGCGATAGGTACTGTTTTGTCGCCGACAATAGCGTTTTTGCAGTATCCGAAAAGGATTTCCGAGGCACCTTTCACGTACAGGATTTTCTTCCCGAAAGTAGGTGATTGCACGAGGGTTGCCATGTATTTCCGTTCGGTGGAGAATGTCAACTGTTCAATTACCGTGACACTTTCCCGCGATTCCGCGTAATTGATACCTTGGTCGTTCAGCCAGAGTAACAACGCCGCCTCGGTAGGGTTGCCCAGTGTTTTTACCTTCTCCGGGTCGCTGAAATCCAGAAAAGCTGTCGTGTTCATGGCGATCCCCTCCGCAAGTAGTTTCGAGTATTCGTTATCAGACAGACGTTCGCCATCCAACCCGTAGAAGTTTGTCTTGTACACCGTCATCTGGTTTTGCGTCAGCGTACCCGTTTTATCCGTGCAGATCACGGTCGTTGCGCCCATGGTTTCACAAGCATGCATTTTCCGCACGAGATTGTGGGATTTCAACATCTTGCGCATGCTCAACGCGAGGCTGAGGGTAACGCTCATCGGCAATCCTTCCGGCACGGTCACCACGATTAGGGTAACGGAAGCCATGAAAGCGGAAAGAATCTTTTTGCCGAGTCCCAGCGGAATCCATGCGTGCGGGTCCCACGGTTTCACACCGAATGCCAGACCGATAGCGAGCATCACGACCAATGCCCCCAGAGCGTAAAGTATCCAGCGTCCCCAACCTCCCACAGCAATACTCTTCGGAAGCGGTTTGTCCTTGCCTTGTAAAGAATACACGTCGTAAACAACGGGTACCCAGACTTTTGCCAGCATGATAACGGCAGCGATAATCACCGCACCGATCAATCCCAGTTGTCCCAGTTCGGGAGTGGGATAGGTCGGGTTGAAAAACAACCCTTTAATAAACAGTATCGTGAACATCACGGCCGCACCGCAGAACCCGATCACTCCGATGAATTTGGCGAGTGATTCGAGTTGCGTGTCCAGTGGGGTTGGTTCTTCGCTTTTCTCCGATGATTTTTCAGCCACTCGTCCGAACTCGGTAGAGTCGCCCACGGCGAGTACTTGCATCACTCCGTGACCGTCCACGACGGTGGTTCCCCGCATCACGTGATTGGAGGGATAGGTAGCCTCCATGTTAAATTCGCTCTCGATCGTCGTCTTGTTGGCAACGGGTTCTCCCGTGAGGCTCGATTCGTTGACCTGCAAAGAGAGGGCTTCCAACAATACCCCGTCGGCGGGGATCTCCTCTCCTTGTTCCAGTATCACGATGTCATCGACCACGATGTCTTTTTTTGCCACCTCGTGTACGTTGCCGTTACGGATGACCTTTACCAATGTGTCGTCGTTCACTTGATTCAGCACATCGAATTTCTTGTTGGCATCCCAGACGAACCACGTGGCTACGCCTGTTGCCAGCAGAATGGCGACGGCAATACCGATGGTTTCGGCTATCTCGATAATGCCTTCCGAGAAATACATGGCAATGGCTATTCCCCCGGAAAGGAAAACGGCTACCATTAATATACGAATGACGGGATCCTCGAAATTCCCGATAAATACTTGCCACAGGGAGTCCCTTTTCGGGGGCGTCAACACGTTTGAACCGTGTTTTTCACGACTTTCCTCGACTTGTTTGTCCGTGAGTCCCGTGTAGTGTTTGCGTGATTCCATGTTATGATTTTGTATTTAATTTGTTTTTTTTACGAATGTTCTTTATAATTAGGTACCCGAAAAAGCAGCATCCCACGACCAGCATCGTGATGGTTATTTCCGTGAAATACATTTCCAGCAGTTCTTTTCGGGAATACAGAAAATATCCGGTGGTGGCGAGAATCAGATTCCAAATGCCGCTTCCCACTGCCGTGTATAATATAAAACTTTTCAACGGCATTCTCACGAGTCCTGCCGGGAGCGAGATAAGGCTTCTCACGCCGGGAGTCAGTCGCCCGATTAACGTGGAACTTTTGCCGTATTTCAAAAAGTATTGTTCGGATTTTTCTATTTTTTCTTTTGTCATGCCGCATACCTTTCCCCAGCGTGATTCCGCGAAGGAGTAAATGAATTTCCGTCCCAGCGTGCAGGCAAGCACGTAGTTTGCCAATGCCCCGATAACCGCCCCGATGGTGCTGAACACGATAACGAGCACGAAGTTGAGTTCCCCGTTTGCGGCTTTCCACGCAGCCGGAGGCACGATTAGTTCTGACGGAAAAGGTATGATGGTACTCTCGATAGCCATACAGACGAGAACACTCCAGTAGTTCACGTTATACATATACCAATCGAGAATTGATTGAAGCCAATCGATCATATTATATAATTCAGTTTACAATATTCTATATTTATTCACCTTGTACGCCGTAAAGGATATTTTGTGTCATAAAATTAACTCTTTTAGCGAATAAATATAAAATCCCTGACTGTGGCGGGTAGTAAGATATTGCATGAAATGCCTCGTGTTTTCCGCGATGGCTAACTTGAGCGGTTTGTTTTTCAAACCGTTAACCGTGTTTCGGAAATACACGTTAGTCTTTGGCGGTTTGTTCAACCCGAAACGTCGTCCGTGAGGCATCGTGATACCCTCGTCCGCCAGAAGGTGGTGGAAAAATCCGTCATGAGAATGAAAATTCGCTTGGGTTTCCGGGATAGACAGCTGTTCTTCTTGGACGTACACTATACTCTCTCTCTCGGTCATTGTCTTTTGCAGCCCGTTGACAATGAATACTAAAGAAAATAGAAATATAGGTATATCTAGTAAAAACAGCCTTTTCATTATGATGTAATTTACAGGCTCAAAAGTAATATAATTTATTAATACTATAAAGAGTCTTGCCAGTTTAAAGTTTAGAATGTGAACTCTAAACTAACTTTTAGTTTTTATCTTTCAGTTTTTATCTTTTATCCTCTATCTTCGCGATGTAATTGAAATACACAGGTCATGACAGTAAAAATGATATTAGGATGTATCGTGGCTCTTTTGGCGTTGGTGAACCCGGTACAGAAAGTGTTGATCGTAACCTCTCTGCAAGAGAGATTTAGTTTGAAGGAATTGCGCTATATTTCTATCAAGTCAACAATTACGGCGGCGCTGATTCTGGTGTTTTTCCTTTTTCTTGGCGAGCTCACGTTCAGTTATGTTTTTCATGTCGAGTTGTATTCTTTTCAAATCACTTGCGGTGCCGTGTTGATGTATAACGGTTTGTCCGGGTTGTTGAAAGGTTTCTTTTTGAAAGTGGATGAGCATATCAAGCTGGCAGACCTTACCACGGTGCCTATTGCTATTCCTATGATTGCGGGACCCGCGACGATCACGGCGGCAGTGACTTTTCCCGTTCAGTACGGTCGCGAGATCACGATTATTTCCATATTAATCGCTCTGGCCGTGAACCTATTCTGTATGTTACAGGCCCGTCGTATCGGGAATTTCCTGATCAAGTACAATTTCATGAATCCTTTAATTCGTATTATCGGGCTGATTGTTGCCACGATCGGTTTGCAGATGATATTCGACGGGATCAGTTTGTTTATCAAGTCACTGTCTTAATTTGGGATTTATGATTTCTCGATTTATGATTGAATTATTCCGTGATTGGAAAGATAACCGAAGACGGTGAGTAACTCAATTGTAATCTTCTATCTCACGTTAATAATCACTTCTTCCACGCAGCGTATCGTTTGAGCAAAACCTTGGTACGCGACCCTGAAGTTTATGGAATTATACGCGGATTCGAATGACCATCCCCCGTAACGAACCGTTCTGTTATTGGTTTCCGTTATTAATTCGTTTCTCGTGTATTGCGGGCTTACGCTGGCTGACCAGTAATAACCGGTACTACCTGCACCCTCCAGCTTTCCGTTTGTGTTATTCAGACGACCGGCGGAAGGGAAGAAAACGGATGCGTAGGTTGTGGGGTTGAAATACAATACCCCTTGATAAGCGGCATGGCTGTTGTCTATCGATACGCCGTAATTGCCGTTCGAGGGTTCCTTAATCGGTCGCCTGTCGAAAAATCCGTCCGAGTAAAAGGTGAAGGTTGTATTCTTCAACTGCTTGCGGGCGATGCCGTTTGTTCCGTAAGGA
>OGKG01000493.1_pt1 | contig 50694 bp, 36 predicted proteins | sample 1572201 | NCBI WGS metagenome assembly OGKG01 (sample SAMEA2582146, study PRJEB24529) | metagenome | biome: Human gut stool | place: China | collected 2011 | reverse complement strand
TACCGAAGGTGCAAGCCCAGAAAATCGGTATAAAAAGTAACTTGCTGTATGATGCGACCACAACGTTTAATCTTGGGTTGGAGTATGGTTTTGCCCGGAAATGGACATTGGATATTCCGGTGAACTATAACCCGTGGAAATTCAGTGACGGTACACGTTTGCGGCATTGGGGCATTCAACCGGAGATTCGTTACTGGTTCTGCGAACGCTTCCGGCGCACGTTTGTCGGGCTACACGGGCATTACGCGGACTTTAATGCAGGAGGTTTCCCCGATTGGTCTTTTATCAGCAAGAATATGCGACAGAACCGTTACGAGGGGCATCTTTACGGGGCCGGAGTTTCAGTGGGACACGCGTGGATTCTAAAAAAACGCTGGGGACTCGAGGCTACCGTCGGGTTGGGATACGCTCGTGTCGTTTACGACAAATATCCTTGCGCGGAATGTGGTTCAATGATTAAGTCAGGTAACAAAAACTATTGGGGCCCCACGAAAGTTGGCATTTCATTAATCTACTTAATAAAATAAAGCATGAGAATGATTACACGATATATAACCTTCGCGGCAGTAGTTTTCCTGTCTGGAACTTTAACTACCGTTGCCCAGTCAAAACCCTCCTATAACGGGACGATAAAAGTTGCCCCGGTACGAGTGTTACAGTCCGGAGAAACGCTACACGTGGAAATGGAGTTTATCCTCAACCATGTTAAAGTTCGGTCGGCGGGAGCCGTGGATTTGATCCCGCGACTGGTGTCGTCCACCGATACGCTGGAACTACCGCGTGTTTCTCTCAAAGGACGTAACGAGTATTCGAATTACGAGCGTGTACGATCTCTGATGAGTAAAGCCGAACAGGCCGCTTATCTCGTTCCTTACCGGGTAGAAAAAAGTGTTAAGGTTGAAAACCGTACAATTCAATACAGATACACGTTACCTTACGAGTCATGGATGGCCGGAGCCCGTCTGGTGGTTCAACGCGATGAATGCGGGTGTGGCGAGATCGCCTTGATGGATATAGTGGACGTGGATACGGTAACTTTGGAAGTGATACCCGTACCTTATCAAGTGACTCCCTATATGGCGTACGTCCAACCGGTTCCGGAACCGGTCAAGCACCGCGAAAAACAGGCAGAAACGTTCCTCGATTTTGTGGTGAATCAAATCGTGATTCGTCCGGATTACATGAACAATCCCAAGGAACTGGCAAAGATTCATGCCTTGATCGATGAACTACGTGTTGATACGGATATCACGATCAACCGCTTGGATATCATCGGCTACGCTTCACCGGAGGGATCTCTCGCCAATAATAAACGTTTATCCGAGGGACGGGCATTGGCATTAAAAAATTATCTGGCAAGTCGTTACACGTTCCCGACTTCCCTTTACCATATTGTTTTCGGTGGTGAAAACTGGGATGGGTTAAGAAAAGCGTTAGCGGGCCTGCACGTGGAATACAAGAGTGAAGTAGAAACCGTTATCAATTTCTATGACGGGCAGGAAAGAAAGAACCGTTTGAAGAGTTTGCACGGCGGAGAACCTTATCGTTATTTGCTCCGGAATATTTACCCTTCTTTGCGTGTGGCGATTTGTAAAGTGGAATATCATGTCAAGAATTTCAATGCTGAAGAGGCCCGGGAAGTGATCAAGGTACGCCCGCAGAACTTGAGTCTGAATGAAATGTATCTGGTGGCGAACACCTACCCGAACGGATCTCAAGAATTTATAGATGTGTTCGAGACGGCCGTACGATTATTCCCGGAGGACGATATAGCCCACCTGAACGCGGCTGCCGCTGCCCTTTCTCGCGGAGACACGATAACAGCGGGGCGTCACATGGAACAGGTGAAACAAAAAGAATTGCCGGAGTACGCTAATGCGGCGGGAGTACTGGCGCTTCTCAAAGGGGATTATGTTACAGCCGCACAATACCTTCAGACAGCCATGAATGCCGGACTTGAAGTCGCCGGTAAGAATATGGAAGAACTTGAAAAGAAAAGAATGAATGCTATTGAAATAAATTCAAGAGTGAATCACAAACAAACCTATCAGTAATAATTAAATTTTGTAACGATGAAGAAAATGTATTTTTGGGCAGCAGCACTAATATTGTTGTTTGCCGCATGTAGTAAAGATCAGGTTAACGTGGATGATGACGATGGCATCGTGACGAGTCTGACCGGTGATGCTTGGGTGTCTGTAAGCATCGCGAGCAAATCGCAGGGAAGAGCGTTGCATGACCCGAATCAGCAAACGGGTACCAAGGCTGAAACCAACGTGGAAGAAGTCCGGGCGATATTCTTTGATGAAGATGAAAAAGTGACAGAGGATAAAATACTGTCTACCGAAGAAGCCGGAAAACCCGGACAAACGCAAGGCAATTCCGGAAAAGCATTTAAAGTCCCCGCGAAATCCAAAAGAATTTTAATCATTGCCAATCCGGCTGACAATTTGCCTGCAAAAGGGAGTTTTACAGATTTCGCAACCTTTAACGAGGCTCTTAACGAACTTAATGTCAACAATGTATCTACCACAGATAAGTTTATGATGACGAATGCCAAAGGTGGTTTGGAGCCTTCATACGAGTATGGAAGTGATAAAGACTTAGTCCTTTACAATTCGGCTGAAAAAGCCCAAGCACGACCTTTATCGATTCGTGTAGACCGGGTTGTGTCAAAAGTAAGGGTACGCTTGGAAGCAGAAATGATACCGACCCGTGCTCATGACCCCAACACGACTTCACCTAATGTTAGTGATTATGCTGAAATCTATCAGCCGGAATGGGTTTTGAACGTGACGAATAAATGGTATTTCCCCGTGTCACAACGAACCCCAACATGGGCTGAAGATAATAATAACTTATACGAATCTCCTTACGATCAATACGAACTCGGTTCTTACAGGAAAGATCCCAATTATGACACACAGGTCGATCCGACCGTAAATAAGTCCGACTATGATAAACAGTATCATTATTATTATAACGCAGCCGAGGTGGCTAATACTATTCCTTGGAAATCGGCAAACGTAGGGAACGAGGAGTGCGAATATTGTTTGGAAAACACCCAGACGAAAACACATAACATGTGGGCTTACACGACACAAGTATTATTTAAAGTTGTTTTCTCTCCGCATGGTATGGAATTGCCCAACGGTGAAGGTTTGTATACAGAAACGGACGATGAAGGAGGAGGTTATATTGTTGACGATGGTGCTTTAAGACGTGGAGAAGATTGGATCATGTACGACGGAGGTTTCTATACATGGGGGTTATTGATGCTGTATATCGAGAAAGAGATGGAAAGTAAATATCTCGATGAAAATGCAGATATGATTAATACGCCTATCGCCAACGCGTTGAACGCTTATTTGAAAGCCATCGGGTTGACCGAAGTAGATATCCCTGCCAGCGATGGAAACGAGTGGACTCAAATTAATCAAGTTGTTGACGCTTTCAAAGCTCATAAAGATGCTGTAAAGACTCACGGTGCAGCCCGTCACGGGAGTATAACTTACTATAAAGGCGGTGTGAGTTATTACCCGATCATGATCAAACATGATGACACGGAAGACGCGGATAATGAACTCGGAGAATTCGGCGTCGTTCGTAACTCTGTTTACGATATAAGAATAACCAAAGTAAATAACCCGGGCTACCCGACGATACCAGACCCGAATCCCGGTATCCCGGACGAAAGCGAAGCAGTAAACTTGTCTGTCAAGATTGATATTAATCCTTGGACTTGGTATAGCCAATCGTTAGAATTATAATTAAATCTGATAACCTGTCATTCGTGGGGAGCGCTCCCCACGAATTTACTCCTTTTGAAATAGAGAAAATATATTAAAAAAGAAAGATATGAAGCTCGGAAGTCATATAAACTTATTTATTCTCGGAATCCTGATGATTAGTTCCGGGATACTCATGTCCTGCGATGCCTTTAATGAAAGCTTACCGGAATGTCGTTTGTTCGTCAAGTTCAAGTATGACTACAATATGCAATCTGTTTGCTCTTTCCACAAGCAAGTAGATAAAGTGGAGCTTTATGTTTTTGACAAAGATGGTAAATTCCTTTTCCAACAAGCAGAAGAAGGGGAACCATTGACAACGGGGAACTACCTGATGAACGTGGAACTACCTGTCGGAGAATACAAACTGATGGCTTGGGCCGGTATTCACGATTCATACGACCTTCCCGAGTTAGCTCCGGGAGCGTTAATCTCGACATTGGAGTTAAAATTAAAACGGGAAGCTTCTCTCGTGATAGACAAAGAATTGGAACCGCTTTGGTACGGGGAAATCATGGATGTTCATTTCACGGGAGAAACGAACCAAGTGGAAACGATTAACTTGATAAAAAACACGAATAAAATATCATTTATCTTCCAGTTTCTCTCGGACGACGATCCGTTGAACTTGAACGACTACGAGTACGAAATCATAGAATCGAACGGGTATATGAATCATCTGAATCAATTGAAGGAGGACGACGTGCTTAGCTATCATCCTTATTACAAGGAGCAAATGAGCACTTCTGCCGTGAGATTGGGATTGAATACCATGCGATTGATGAAAGAACGGCAAAACCGCCTTGTCGTGACAGAGAAAGCGACTGGCGAGAAGGTGTTTAATGTCAGTCTTTCCGATTATTTCGCCAAGACACAGGAGCCCGGAAGCACATGGGATACACAAGAATACTTTGACCGCCAAGACGCGTGGCATATCGTTTTCTACCTCAACGCTTCATGGATAGCAGTAAAAATCAACATCAATGGCTGGACTTGGTATTCTCAAGAAGAAATTGATGAACTCTAAGGGTATACTTCCGCCCAAAAAACCAAAAGGCAAGGAATATCTCCCTCCTACTTTTCAAGATACTCCATCAATCTTAAACCCGCGTATATTCCAAGAGTTCAATTTAGATTTACACACCTTCGAAGACACAATCTTCCGTTTTTAATGATTACTTTTGCATCATGTATCAGCTTGTACAACAATAAAAACATATAATGGCTCAGCATGACGGCAAGAATACATAAAAATCGGACAAATGACAAAGAACGCTATCGAATCGAAATCAAAAATGTGGAACCCGTGGCATGGCTGTCATAAACTGAGCGCGGGATGCAAGCATTGCTATGTTTACCGGGGCGACTCGAAACGAGGTATAGACAGCAGCATCGTCACCAAAACCAAGAGCTTTGACTTACCCACCTTGAAAAAACGAAACGGAGAGTATAAAATTCCCCCGGGGACACTGGTTTACACGTGTTTCACGTCCGATTTCTTTCTCGAAGATGCCGACGAATGGCGTGCAGAAGCATGGGAAATGATACGCTCCCGGAATGATTTAAGCTTTATGATTATAACCAAACGCATCGACCGTTTGCAAGCATCCCTGCCCGATGACTGGGGCGACGGATACGATCATGTAACTATCTGTTGCACTGTCGAAAATCAGGACAGGGCGGATTACCGTTTACCAATCTACAAAACCGCCCCGATAAAACACAAAATCATTATCTGCGAACCACTCTTGGAACGAATCGACCTGACACCATACAATATCGGCTCATGGATCGAGCAGGTTGTAGCGGGTGGGGAATCCGGCAACGAAGCCCGTCCCTGCGATTTCGATTGGATAATGGCACTACACGATATATGCGCGGAGCAAAATGTTTCGTTCTGGTTCAAACAAACCGGAGCCAAATTCTTGAAAGACGGAAAATTATACTCCATCAACTACCGCCAACAACATTCCCAAGCCCGAAAAGCGGGAATAAACTTCAGTGCGGAATAGGAGCACTTCATTATTTCCACTCACGGGTTAGCTGGAATCTCGACTTTTTTCGACACGACACAATTGCAAACCTTGGCAAAGTTACATTTCAAATCACATTTACCGGGATTCGGGCGAAGTCCGATGAGTTCATAACACCGTTTACAAAAAGTAAAGCGAGGAGTCATCCCACGATGCCTGCATCTACCCAAAAGAAACACGTTCCCGAATCTCTTCTTTTCTCCTCTATCATCACAATCACATCTTATTCTATAAGTCCCAAGAGCACCGTGTAAGCCTCTTTGGGTTGATAATTCCCATTATCATCGATATTGAACAAAAGCGGGAATTTATCACTATACGACTGCTCGTCTACTACTCCCCAAATAGTTAAGCCATATTGCTTTGCCTCATCAAGTGCTTTAAAGGCTTTAAAGATATTCCCGTACATATTTGCCTGCCGCGTGTAATCACTAGGGAGGAGTTCACTCTCTTTTTCCATTCTTATATCCAATTCCGAGATATGTACCAAACCGAAATCCGATGCCATTTGTAATGTATTCGAAAGGTTCATTGTAACATCATACCACATATCTATATGAAACTGCAAGCCTACGCCGTCAATAGGCACACCTTCAGCCCGGAGCATAGTCAAGAAAGCATATATACCATTACGCCTTGTAGCATATTTCTCGTATTCCAAATCGAAGTCATTATAGAAAAGTTTAGCGTTAGGATCTGCCGCACGGGCTGTCTCGAATGCTATTTTTATATAATCTTTACCTACACGTTGAACCCAAAAATCATCGGGACTTAACCAATTACCCTCACCATCTGCTTCCGTCAGCCATTTAATCTCATTTACCACATCCCAACTTTCCACTTTACCTTTAAAATGAGTAGCAACATCTGTTATATAGGTTTTCAGTAATTCTGTCCATTGTTCCCGTGTTTTATCTTCGATAGGGATTTGTTGGAGCCAGAGGGGAACATCATTCGGCGATTGCCATACAAGGGTATGCCCGTGAACAGTCATGCCATTTGCCCTTGCAAAATTTACAATCTTATCGGCTTCGGTAAAATTATAATCGCCTATACCTTTCCAAATCTGACGGGGTTTCATACTATTTTCAGCCGAAACCCGTTTGGCATTTGATTTCAGTATATTCACGTAATCGGAACCTGTTTCGCTCAAAGGAGCTCCTTTCATAATCGCAAACCCGACCGTAAAATCAAAATCATTCAGTGATTTCGCTACTTCCCCGGTCTTGATTCCATCCATCATGGCAATAGCATTCGAGGCTAATTCTTCTCCCGTTCCCTTGATATCACCTTGTATCAAAACGGTATTCCCCGCGGTTATCACCGATTCGATTTCACTTCCACTTGGAATAACTGCAACAATACAATCCTTCGGCTCTGCATCTATCTTTTTCCCGATTAGCATATACTTATTACCCGAGCGTCCCAGTGGATTCACGGTAACCTCTCCGATAACAATTCCTTTTACCCATACTCCTTGGACAGGCAACATATTGATAGCCCCGGATACCGAGTAAGGATTAAGGTAAGTACCCCTACCTTTGACTCCGCCGATTCCCCATTCCTCGTCTTTGGGATCTGTTTCTTTATCAACTTCGGCTACAATCTCGATACTTCCCGGCTCTTCTTTGCTTGTTTTGAAGGTTATCGTCCAGAGTTCTTTCTTGGCGGTCGTGATCGTCACGTAATCTTTTCCTTTGATTTTAATCGGGGTTCCGTTATTGGTGAGCGAAATTTTCAGCTCGGAAGGCGCTTTGAAATGAGCGATGTCCGGATTAGGTTGCTTTTCCGCATTTTCGCGACCATACTCGAGGGATTCATTATCATCATCCTCGATTTTCACCTTTAGTTCGGGATAAACAGACGTTGCACTCTCGTCGAATACGAATTTTATTCCCACGTTGTCCTGTGTACATTTTAACAAGATTTGCGTTACTTCTCCTGCCAAGACTTCTTCCGTGACTGTGGTAGAGTATACCGGTGTATTATAGGCAGGGAGAGTAACAGGCAGCTTATTCTCTGCCAAAGTAATCGTATATGTTCCGGGATCCAGTTCGTCGATCTTCGTTGTGCCTTCAGTTAATGGTTCTGGACCATAGCCGTAGCCGTTACCCGTGATGGTTAGAAAATAGCCCACCGCCGATGTCGAACGCGCAATAGTTTTAAGAACGACCCCATCGTCCATTGTCGCTTTCAGCACGATAGCGCCTTTGTCGCCACTAACCGAGTCTTCCGAAATGGAACAGGAGAACAGCGTTAGTAAAAACACTGCCATACCTACATTTAAAAATTTCTTCATAGTGTTTTGTTTTGATTATTTATAAATTATTTATTGGATTATTCTCGCGTAGGGGATACGGTTACAATTCCCCACCAACTTCCTCTCGCTGTATGTACCACGTCCAACCATTGACGATGACACTTACACTCAACCAAGGATTGGTTGGCGATGAACCGGAAAGGAAGAACACCACCTCATAAGAGTCTTTACGATCCAGATACTCCTGGTCGCTCCATCTATTCTTGTACTCTTCAAGACGGAGCTGGAGGAAAAAATCTGTCAGGTCTACCTTGAACACCGTGACACCGGTAGCCTTGTCTTTCACAGTGAAATGATTCGGACGATCAGTCATCAGGCGCATAGTGTTGAGCTCGATGACACCCCTAACGGCAGAAACCTGTTCCGTGTAATAAGGTTGATAGCTCAGCAGATCATCAGTCATCAGCGTGTTGTCGTAATCCATGTACCCGTTCGATTCGGTAAGTTCATAGATGTAGTTATCCACATTCAGGGAATTATTTGTTCCCCTGTTCTCGAACACGAAACGAATCACGTTGGTATTCTTGATCAGGTTGATGGTTTCGGTCTGAGAGTGATCGCCCTTGAAGCTCACGTTAATAATTTCGCCATACCACAGCGGTTCGAGCGACTTGTCGATGACGAGCGACTGCTCGCGTTTCAGTTTCAATTTCATCTCTTCGATGGTCGACACGCCTCTGGTAAGCGGTGCGATATCGTATGAATCGCCCACGCCTGCCCAAGCCAGCAACCGGTACTCGCCCACGGGCAACTTCACTTGCATACTATAACTACCGTCCGCAAGCGCGGCACCTTCCTCAGTTTGGGAAAAAAGGTATTTACCCGCCTTATCGAATACATACAACACTACCTTATTTACCTGTGAATGGAACGCATCAACGGAAAGCAGATTGTAATCGTACTTGAATTTGACGAACAGACGACATTCAGGTAAGTTTTCCTCGAAAGCGGAACATGAGGTCAGCCCCCACGAACTTATGAAGAAAAGGAATATGATTCGATATGTATAACGTAACGGGTTCATACAGGTTGATTTAATGTTTTTGCTTTTATATATGTTATGGAAAAGGACACGTGTCGCTTTTCTCGTTAATTCCCTGTTTTGGTGGACGGCGTGAACCATCCCTGTCTGTATCCCGAAGTTTTGAAAAGGACTCCGGCAAAACCGTGTTAGAATAAGAAGGGTGTCAAAAGCCTCAATGGGCTTTACACCATAGGGGCTTTTGACATTCATCCTGACTTTCAGGCTATTTGTTAAATGAAAGACTACTAATTACAAATTTTCACTTTGCGTATACCAAGTCCACGGGTTGATGTTGATCTGAACTGAAATAAGCATTTCATCATCTTCATCATCTTCTTCATCCGGATCGGGAATCGTCGGGTACCCTACATTCATGATCTTGTTGACAGTAATATCGTAAACAGAGTTACGCACCACGCCAAACTCTCCCAACTCATTAAACGCTCCTTGAGTACCGCTGGCATTTAAGGCATCTACATCGTCATGCTTGATCATGATTCTGTAATAGTTCCATCCTCCATCGAAATAGGATACAGAACCGACAGTACCGGCTTTCAAGCCTGTTACAGCAGCAAATTTTCCCTTGAGATCAGTGATTCCCGCGTTAATTTTAGTTGGGTCGAGATCACCACCTTCTCCATACGCTGTTTTGAATGCCTCCCAATCCAAGGGGATAGAAATGCTCTTGTCTTCCCCCGGGTTGGTTTTCAGAAATTCATTAAACGCACTTGTTAAAGGAGTCTGAATCGCAGTAGGATCACCCGATTCGTTACTAGGAAACTTAAGTTTCAATTCAGCCTCAATGTAAGTAGCTAATGATACTACTGTATAGTACCCATTAGCCCCGATTCTGATCCAAGATTCGTCTTTAGCAAGAGGTACAGGGCTTCCACTATAGTCTTGCAGATTTTTAGGCGCATACTGCGCTCTTAATAATACTTGGGTAGTAAAAGCACGTTTATTATACTTTTGAATCTGCGTATTTTCAAGACAATATGCCACTCCTTTGTCCGCAAGCCATGTCAAAGTCGACGGGTCGGTAGTACTTGTGTAAGCGTCATAGTTTTCAGCATAACCAACACTAAGGTCATTGCCAGTCCTATAATTAGGATCTATCCTGTAAGAACCTTTACTGTACTTATCAAACGGAGATCTAAACGTGTTTAATGGATAGTTTCCGGCAGGACTCGATGCACCAACAGTCCATCCTGTGCCAGCTGGGGTAGCAGTGTATCCATCAGTGGAATTATCTTTTGCACCTTCATTCCATGTAGGCGTACGTTCGGATACAGGGAAGAATTTCTTATTTGTAACATTCAATACCCAACCAATACCATATATCTTAGCATTTGTGTTATCACCAATATTAGCAGCCGTATTCAAACGTACTTTTGCTGCAACACGATCCACGTGAATAGCTTGCGGACTGCTTTCCGCAGCTGCAGCCGTGGCATACAATGTCAGAGGTTCAAGTGTACCATCAGCGGCAGACGGCTCCAAGCTTCCTTTTGCATTGGTCATCATAAAATTATTTTTGCTACTACCTATCACGTCATCAACCGTGGCGGCTGTTATCGCCGCATTTACATCGTCATAAGTTTTCGTCCCATCAAAAGTAGCAGGAAATCTGCTTGAAGGATTTGTCACAATTAATATATACTTTGCCTCTTGGGGAACACTAAAAGCCGCACCTCCCAGACCTGTAGATTGTCCCGGAAATCCTAAATTAGAACCTTGTAAACTCACATCCTTCACTACTATTTTAGGGGCATTCCCAGTTCCGTCTTTAAAGAATATCGCCCTAGCCGTGCTAATTTGTGTTTCATTGACTGTCGCATTTTCCTCGTCAGGATCATGCAACCCTCTTGCACCTTCAGTAGCCTGTATTCGGACAGACACCCATGCTTCACCATTTTTATCGACAGATTGCTCATCATCACCGTCATTCATACCGTCATCACTGCATGCCGCAAACGCTAATCCCGCGAACGCTAACATAAAAAAGTTTCGTATTCTCATTTTTTTTAGATTAGATTTAAAAGTTACTCGATTTAGTAATTGTCTTAATTCATTCTTTTTCATTGTTCAATAATATTTCATTCTCTCTCTTTTTAATTAATTCTTCCAAGTTCTGCTTGGCAACTTCCAACCCGCTGGCAGCAGCTGTTTGCAGATAGGTTTCCGCTCTCTTGTAATTTCCTTGCAACAGGGCGAGTACACCCATGGCATTGTTATATTCTGCCGGATAATTCTCCGGGGTTATTCTATTCAGGTAATGCTCAGCCAGAGCCATATTGTTACGCGTAAGCGCAGAGATGGCGGCATTCAGGTTGGCGATCTCGTCTTTCGGGAAAAGCCTGACCGCTGTTTCGAACACGTCGATGAACTCCTGTGACCCGTACCGGTAAGTATTGGCAACCAGAAACATCTCGTTCAAGCTCAAGTCTTGCGGTCTTGTCAGGATAACCGTTTTCGCTTCCTCGACATCGAAGTTCTTCACGTTATAATCCACCTTGCAGATGGCGACACGCAACCTCGGGTAGATCGTACGCAGCATGTGTCGGTAGGGAATACCTCCTGCCAGTTGTTTCAGCCTGTCTTTCCTCTCTGCCGGGGCAGGCGTGTACTCGATAATGTCGAGTATCCGGTTCCTGTATTCCATGTGGCTTGCTTCCACTGCCTTCACCAACCCAGCCCAGTTCTCACCCCCGAAGAGGATGTGGTATATGCTACGCGGGAAATTGTATTGTGTGGCAAGATAATTTGCCAAAGCCCTAGAACGCCCTTCCGACAGGCGTTGATTGCCTTTCAATGTTCCTTCCGGCGAGGCGTATCCCGTGATGTCCAAGCGGTTTACCGTGATATTAGGGTCGTCTTTCAAGCTATTGATCATATCGTGAATCTTCGCCAACTCCCGGGGATTGTTCATGTAATAGGGACGGATCACGGTCTGGTTGACCTCGAAGTCGAGGAAACATTCGGCGTGAATCTCCCGGCGCTTGATTTCTTCTATCGGCGGTTGGATATACACGAGGTAAGGGGTAACGATATATTCTTCGACAGGCGGCGGCGAGTCGAGCAAACGCTCCACTTTCATTAATTCCGTGTCCCCACACCCGCATTCGTCGTACTGCATATCGAGGGCGGCACGCGCCATCCATGACTCGTAAGGTAGCGTGTAACGGTAATTAAATACCCCGTTTCTCTTCCTGCTAACCTTTTCGACCGCATAGGCTTTGCCCGTGCCGGCAGGATTGTTGCCGACAAGTGCCAGCCTTCGCTCGTGCAACAGGTATTCGTCCCGCCCCTTGAAGGACACCTTCGGGAGATCGCACGTCCGTGCCGGGGTAACCAGTCGCGGTATCAAGTCCATCCCGTGTGCCGATTTGACTTTCAGGTCATTGAAAACAAAGTCTATATTTACATGAAGCAAGTTGCCCTGTCGTTCCACCCGTGCAGCTTTCACGATAACATTTCCCGTGTAAGAACGAGTTTGTGCCACGGAATGCCCCCCTATTGGGAATATCACGAGTATTAACGCTATGTATTGTATTATCCTGTTCATCACTTTCTTTTATTTAATGAGATATACCAACGAGATTCCCGCCCTGGTAGGCCCGAAGTAGTGCTTAATGCCACTTTTCAGCTTTGACCCGCATTCCGCGCAAGGGTACTTGTCATATTTGACACGGGCGTACCCGACACCGAAGGTAGCCTCTATACTCCAGCGTCTCTTCAATATCCACGATCGCCCGAAACTGAATCCCGCGCCGTACAGTTCCCCCTCGTAACGGTTGTTCTGCATATTTTTGCTGATAAACGACCACTTGGGCCAGCCCCCCACGTTGAAATCGGCATAATGCGCGTGTATCCCGACAAACATCCGGGTGAAGCGCTCGCAAAACCAGTAGCGCACCTCGGGTTGCACGCCGAAATGTGCCAGCCGTCTGCCGTTAGCCGGTTTCCACGGGTTGTAATTGAAGGGAATATCGAGCGTCCATTTACGTGCCAACCCGAATTCCAACCCTAGGTTCATCGTGGCGGTGGCATCGTAAAGCAAGTTACTCTTCACGGCAACTTGTTGTGCCCACGTCTTCACGGCGCAACCTCCAAGTATCAATAGTATGAGAACAATCTTCTTTTTCATTTATATATTCGACAATTAGATATATTTACTTTAATTCTACTTTTATACGCCGGGAAACATCTTCACCCGCGCTGCTTGAACCTGGGTTCAAGGCAGTTGACAGGTAAAAAGTTGCGACACCGGTACCGGTTCGGTTTATCAGAATAATCCCATCGTCAACCGTGATGTTTTTAGTGTCGCCTCGTGCCATGCCGTTGGACGGTAACAGGTCAACAGCACCTGTAGCGGTGCCCGATACACAGTAAAAGTTAAAATCACCCGAAGGCTTGGCGTATTTTATGGTTCCGTCCTCCCAGGCATCAGTTCTCTTCTCTACCGTTATTTCTTTATAGATATTCCCGTACCTGATCGTGAGCGTTCCCGACATGACATTTTCCAGAATGGTTATCGTCACATTCGAGACCTGCTCGTCGCCAGACTCTACCGATAGGGTGCTTGGCGACACCGTGATCCCGTCGCTCGCCGACAGGCTCCCGGTTACAGTTCCTCCACCGCTGTTTTTGGCAATCAACTTCAAGGCTACCAAACCTGAACTCTCCACGGTTGTCGCGTGATACAATATATAGCGCGAGTTACTTACAGACAGGTAGTAAGCATCGTACTTCGTGGTTTCATAAGCATCAATGTTGTCAACCGTGAGGGTGGTCTTAATTACATGATTAAAAGCCTCGCCACGAATAGCTTCCTCCGCGGAACTATGTCCTACCGCGTTTACTTGAGTTATCGCGAAGTAATACCTGTTGTTGCGCAAAAGGTTGATCTTTTGTTTGTTATTATCCAGCATATCCATCTTGTAATAGTAGGTCTTGCCGTTGTACGTACCCCTAATAATAAGGCTTGTATTGTTGGCTGTTCCCGATTCGTACAGGTATACAGGATTACTACCGATTGTATTTCCCGAAGCTTCTGAAATGTCCCCTGTTCCTTTTTGATATTTAACCACGCCGCCACTGACCATCGCGGGCGGAGTGGTCGACAAATTGTGCAACACCCCGCGCTTGGGAGCGTTGATGACAGCCGTGACACCAAGCAACGTGAAATTGTTGCCAGTACTCGCTACCACGATTTGAGCCACGGCACGACCAAGTTGCAGTTTTTCCGTATCCGTACCAATGGTTGTATTATCATTAATACCCGTCGTGGAAGGTTCGTATACAAGGCTCAGAGGTAGCTTTTTTTGTGGATTGGTAAAAGGCATATCCGTTTGCGGGTCCACTAATGATTCGGTATAAAGAATATCGCAAGCCTGTTCTAAAGTTTTCCCCACTAAAGCAATTTCCAGATTCTCCGCGTTAAAAGCATACGGCGTAAAAACAGTGCCGTTCTTCACGTGAAAATTATCTTGTGTGTTGGTAAGTATCAACAATTTGCACATAGCGGTCTGCTTTTTTAACGCGACGTACGTTTTGTTTTTTCCCGTGACGCGGTATGATTTCACCGCTTCTTCAAAAATGTAACTACCGTTCCCGTTGTTTTTAAACACGATAATATAAGGTTCCGTATCAATCCCTCCGTCCGGGTATCCTGCCCGCGCTTCGGGCAAGGCATACTCGTTCATCCGCGTGAATAATTCAAGTGTTATCCTGTCGTCCTGCTCTTCGGGAGCGAAGGCTTGCTCGCCAATACACGACGCCAACACAATCCATATCCACGCGACTACCACGAGTGGTCTGCAGCAAGAAGTTGATATGTATTCCGGTATATAATTCATCTTTATTATTCTACTAACACACAACGTAAGCTCACGGCGTCTACTATATTCTCTGTCATGGGACGAGAATTCTCATAGCTAAACTCCATACCCCACATATTCCAATAAACATTTGCATTTCCTCCTTCTATAAACCAACCGTTGGCAGTGGAAGCAGAGGCATAATAGCCCGCCGAGGCTCGAAATTCCAAGCGCCCGTTGGTTACTCCTTGTGACTCTGCAGCACGGCGTCCCGACGCCGGAAAAAATAACGATGCTTGGGTTTCCTTGTTATGGAACAATGTCCCTCTAAAAGCAATATTGGCATTATCCCCCGAAACAGCATAAAATTTTACAGATGTAAATGATTCCCCACCTATATTGCTATATTGCTTTATCGGACGCCTATCGAAAAAACCATCGGCATAAAATCCAAACGTGATCTCCTCCAATCTCGATTCCTTAAATAATCCCGGCGCACGATCCGCGGGGGATGCATTGGTATTCGCGTTTACACTCGCACTTCCGGACTGGGGATTTCGAAATAAAGAAGTCCTCCACTCTGACAACATGGTTTGCTCAGGACTGTTGTTAAGCGCTAATTTCACAGCAGCATTATTGCTGTCATCATAACCTGTTTTTCCGTCGTTTGGACGTCTATATCCCGGAGGACATGTCTCTAAATAGTCTTTTAACCTTAGTTTAATAATACCGGGATTTATATAATCCCAATACAGGTAGTTGTTATCGGCACTACCCCATCTTGCATTACGACCATACCAGTCAAGTCCATCTACCCAAGACCCACCCGTGCTGTCTGTGCTAATATACCCTTTGCCCTCGGATTCTATACTTTGACCCGTAAATGTCGGAAAAAATGCCCTCCTACGGAGCGTAGCTCTGTTTTCTTCAAGCTTAACTGCTAGCTGGAAAAAGGCACCGCCTTGTGTAGGGTAATCCACGTGTGTCCCGGCGTTAAGACCAACAATATTGTACGCAACCTTATTTGTCGGATTTTGTTTAAATACCGGGCTTGTCACGTTGTAAGGTGAAAATTTGCGAGTGCTACCTCGCGGTTTTATTGTACCGCCGTCCCCGGATGTTGTCCCCGCGGGACAAATCCTCATTACATCTGTCGCGCGCATCAGATAATCCGGCTCTTCTCCCTGCCGCACGTACAAGTAAGTTGTCATAAACTCATGACCCTGAACTGCCGGATTCCTATGATAAAGTCTAATCCTCGCGTACCTGGGCTTACTTCCTATACTCGTTTTCGACTTACACCCTATCCTGAAATAAATCCGTCCCGAACCTTTGACGCTTTTCCCGTCTTCCTCTTTGTATGGATTCGGGATCACTTTATAGTGTTCCGCCTCACCCGGATTATCTGTCCCCAAACCGGGGTCAAAACTCGGGGTACTACTCAACACGACCCAATCCCCTTCTTCATAATCGACGGTAGCAGTCCATTCGGCAGGCATGTTATAAGTCGTGTACTTGAATACCATATTTTGCCCGCTAATAATCCTCTCCCCGGTTTCTTGACTCCGGAAGAAGGCTCCCACGTATCCCGTTGGGCTACTTATATCCGGACTAAAATTAAAACGGTACCCGTTTTGAGTTACCGTAATATCAATCGTACGTTGCATCTGGTTGGAACCATCGGCTTCCTCCGCCAAAAGCGTTAATCTATAAGTGCCCGCCTCTTTGGTGTTGGCATTATCGTATCCGACCACGGGATCAGGGGCTGTTAAGCCTCTATTCGCATATCCATTCACCAATATATCCATATACCCGAAGCCCGTGGTTGCATCATAATAAAAGCGGGTGGGATTCGGGTTATACGGCCAGTATATAAAAGTATTCGATGTAGAGGTATTGGCAGACAAGTCATTGAAAATGTAATTCGTGTACATCTCGCTGGAACCGTCACTAACAAATCCGTAAGTCGTGCTTTTCGTGGGACCACCAGATTGAACAGTTACCACATTCTTCACCCTCACCACCGGCATATTCGAGTAGAAGGTAATCCGCACTCCGTTGTAATCGGTAATACTCGCTGCGGTTTGCGACACGTTAAGTATACGTGTTTCACCAGTCTGCCAGTTGTTACTTACATCCTGCCAGCCCTTTGCCTCGATGTTCACCTCGAGTGACTTTTTCATAGTACCCTCGAAATCGAGCCATGTATTGTAGGGCAGGTTATAATTATTATCAAGTATCCTCAGTTTGCACGAGGGACTATATTTATCATCCGGCATCTTGACGGTAAGTTCGGTAGCCTTGTTTTCGTTTGCTTCCGCGGGTTGGAAATTAGCGGGCAGCACGATTCTATCCAGTTTCCCGGACCATAATACAGTTGCATCGGTCGCCCCGTTCGTGAATCGGTTTGCCGCGTATTCTCTCGTACCTGCCAAGTTGACGGTTCCCGTGTAATTACTTTTAAACAAAGGCACCTTGTCGGGAATACCCGTCAACGTGATGCCCCGAAAGTCGTCTGCCATACTGCTAAACTCCGACTTTAGCGTGACGTTCAGCCTCACCGCCAACCGGTCAAGGCGCAATATCAAAAGCGAGGTTTCGGTATCAGGCGCGTAAAGCCCTTCATCAGGCAGGGCGCTTCTCGCGTAGCCATTGATATCCGTCAATGTCCCTTTGCCCAATTTCATCTTACCCTCGGACAGCACCGTCACCTTTTCAATCACCTGTATCATAGGTATCATCTTATTGTCGTCGAAAGCACTAGCGGGAAACGCGATCGCGTGTAAATCAACCAACTTTTTAATATTATCGAAAAACGTGGTTCCTTCCGGCTCATTGGCGATGAATACCATCGTGTAAGGCTCCGCACTTACCTTTACCGGGTGACGAACCACGTCGACAGATGTATTGAAAATATCGTACCGGGCATTGCCAAGCGTAGGCTCGTTCGTGTCTTCAAGTATATTTCCATTCTTGTCGAATACCAGTATACGTAACGTGAAAACCTTATTATCCAAATTTTCCCCGGGCTTTTCTCCCTCGAGAGAACGCGCTCGCGACATCATGCCATCCAGCTGTATGTATATATAGGCATCATCCCGATCGGAAGAAATAAAATCGTCCTTACAGCCACATAATACACCCCCTACTCCTACCAAAAGATAAAAATATATTTTCATGTAGAATGCAACTTCCCCTACCCGCTGTACTATAAATTTATATTTGCTTATAAACATTACTTTAAACTCCACATTTCACGATACTCCATAACTCTCTCCTTAATCATGCAATTTCTTCTATGCCTGATATAAAAACACCCCTCCGGCACTTACCAAGTGTCGGAGTACTAAAAAATAAAGTTAGAGTAGGTTTATATTCAATCTTTTGTCATTCAATCTGTTTGCTACAAAATGGCAGTTGTACAATATCTGTAAAACATGAATGGCAGAAAGGAGAATATTCCCCACTTGGAATAGCAAGTAAGTTCTGTCATTAACAGGTAGTTGAATTATTCAAGATATAGAACAAACCCGTTGTCCGGAAGTAAAACATTTGTAAAACAATCTAATTACCAACACATTATGCACATCTCTAATTTTAATAAACTTTTTGATTGCTATAATCAAGAGCAAGAGAAACAAGTACAGATTATACAAATTAACAAAGGAGAAAAACGAAAGTTATTCACCACGGATAATAAAATTGTATTTTTAATGCAAGGACATCTTCGCCTTATTTTCAATGATTTTCTAAGTCGCAAAACCATGAAAGGAGAAATTCTTTTCCTGCCGGCCGGAAGAACTTATTCATATCTTGCTCTTACCGATACCAGAATGATTATTTTCCGACCGGACACGCCGATCAAATTGCGTGAGAATTTTAGAATAGAAGAACTCCTTGTTAATCGGGAAAACAAAGATGATTATCACTCTTACACGAGAAGTTTGATTGGAGTGTTAGATGCAAAGCCACAACTATGGCATTTATCGGAAGAATTAAATGCTTGTATTACAGACGGAATAAAATGCGACTGTTACTTTGATATAAAAACAAAAGAGTTATTATTGATATTGTATATTTACTATTCAAAAGAAGACTTGTATAATTTTTTTTACTCGATACTAAGTCAAGATACTGCATTTTCAGAATACATACGACTCAACTGGAACAAATTCCATTCTGTCAACGAGATGGCTAAATCAATGAACTTGACACACAAACAATTTTACAAACGATTTATTTCCATGTTCGGGCAAACACCCCAACAATGGATGAAAGAATCCCGTGCAAGCAGTATTCTTAAAGAATTAATCTTTACTTCAAAGTTAATCAAGCAAATAGCGAATGAAAACAGTTTTAGCTCAGAGCCACAATTCACTCGATTTTGTAAAAGACAACTAGGAAAAACCCCAACCCAAATCCGTAAAGAAAATATTACATCCAAAAGAAGAAATTGACAAAAGAAAGTCAAACATTGGTAAGTGTTATGTAAAAAAAACACACTACTTTTGCTACGATCAAGTGGCAAGAGAAAAACACCCCTCCGACACTTGGTAAGTGTCAGAGTTTTTATAAGCTCGTATCCATATTATATACTGATACAAAGTTAACAAAAAAAATTACAAAACTGCTATTTTCATTTTATTATTCTCATGTACCTCCCATCCACTCAAGCAGAACTTCATGTACCGTAAACTTTCTATTTGATGGATACGACAGATGCGACCACTGTTTTCCCGGAAACAGAGGAGAAGAAAATACAATCAAGAAACTCGAATACTATGACATTATGCTTCGTCACAAATTATTCGCTAATAACTAAGTCTATAGTTCGTTTGCAAAAGAGATTTTGGGATTAACGTTCTTTCAATTTGTTCGGGTACATGAGAACTGACAATATGTGCTATCAATTCACCGGTAGCATCCAACACGGAATTATCCAGCGAATCCAAATAAATAAGAGTTGTATGTTCGGAAGTATGCCCCAGACATTCACTAATAACCCTTATGGGTACATTCTCTTTCTTGGCAATAGTAGCCCAAGAATGGCGCGTCCAATGCGTACTTATCTGCTTTTTTATTCCTACCATAACACTCAATCTTTTAAGTCGGCTATTCTGTAAGCGAAGGGCAGTCTCGTATTGCAAATATGGAGGGCGCCCACTGCTCTCCTTGATTATAGGGAAAACGTAAGGAGAACCTTGTACTTCCGTAGAAAAGCTATCCAGAATCTCCTGCATCTTAGCCGTTATCTTTATTTCCATCTGCTGACCGGTTTTCTTTCGTACATAACGTATAAAACCACCCCGGATATTCTCTTTCCGGAGATAGACCATATCCACGAAACTCATGCCACGGGCATAAAAACAAAATTCGAAATAGCGTTGGGCGCGATAAAGATTTTCCGCGATCCGATACTCCTTGCTTCCCGTTTTTTTATCCGCGAGCAGATTCTCAAAATCCAGATTGTATAGCTTTTGAATTTCATCCAATGCAAGAGCCCGTTTCATCGTTTTGGTTATTCCTTTGTACACGCTTATAAAAGGACATTCTTTAGCTTTAGGGATAAGTTTATCAGCGACAGCTTTATTATAGATTGCCCGAAGGTTACGCATATAATAAGACACGGTATTAGGTAATCTACCCGTATCTTTCAAGTGTTTCTCAAAATCCCTGATCAGGCAGGCATTTATCTGTCTCAATGGGATATCCTTCCCTTTATTAAATCTGACTAACCCTCTGGTAACAGTCCGGTAAGCTCTGGCTGTCCGGTATTGTCCACCCTTCTCCAGTTTATCCGCCAAGATTTCAGTAAATCCCAATACTTTACCGCCATCCGTACACTGACGATATCGGCACAAAAGGTCATCCACCGAATATCGTCCCTGCTTTTCAAGAGCAAGCAAATGATGGTTCAACATTTCTACCCCATCATGAATTTTACTTTCCAACGCTTCCAAGTACTTTACCCGATGCGAATCGCTTTCAGGATAAACGATTTGTTGAGTTTCTCTATCCCATTCTTCCGGATAAAGGCGAAATCCTTTTAACGTGAAAGTTTTTACTCGACGTTCATGAATTAGACGAACAGCCAGACTTCCCGGATGGCGACCTTCACGAACAGAAGGACGCAACACAAAATTTATGCTTGTCATACTGTTATATTATTGATATTTTATCGTAAGCAATACATTCCGAAATTACCAACGGGGATAAAATCCGATAACTTCTTATATGCAAAATAAGGCATCATTCGTGTATAAAACAAATATATAGACTAACAATAACACAAAGTATAGTCCAACATTAGATTTATTCAAGTATACAATGTTTTTTTAAGCTATTTTTCATCTAAAACAAGCTATCCCTTGGAAAATTATTCATCAATTGCAATGAGAATTTCGACACAAGCATTGTAATTTCTGTCCGTTTACTCATGTTCTTTGAAGATTCACAATAGAAGTGCAATCTTCACCTCTTTCCTGATTTTCGTGCCGACCACCACCCGCAAATCGGTTTATCCCAAAAGTTCTCCGACGGTATTTATATTTTTCAAAAAGAAAACCTTAACTTTGTAAAACATCAAATGCATTAACGCCATGGGCAACAAAGACAGGTATATCCGTTTCGACTGGGCAATCAAGCGATTGCTGCGCAACAAGGCAAATTTCGGGGTGCTGGAAGGTTTTCTGACAGTGTTACTCAACAAGGAGATACACATTCTCGATATTTTGGAGAGCGAGGGAAACCAACAGAACGAAGACGACAAGTTCAACCGTGTAGACATCAAGGCTCGAGACCAAGACGACGATATTATCATTATCGAAGTACAAATCACACGGGAACTGTATTACTTGGAACGAATCCTGTACGGTGTGGCAAAAGCCATCACCGAGCACATAGAACTGGGACACATCTACTCGGAAGTAAAAAAGGTATACTCGGTCAGCATACTTTACTTCGACATCGGGAAAGGAGATGATTACCTGTATCACGGGCAAAACATCTTCACCGGGGTACACACGGGGGATTTCTTACAAGTAACGTCAAAAGAAAAAAATGCCCTGGTGCGAAGACTTCCGGCAGAAATCTTCCCCGAGTATTTTTTAATTCGGGTAAACGAATTTGATAAAGTTGCAGTAACCCCCTTGGAAGAGTGGATCGATTACCTCAAGAGCGGATACATCCGCCCGGACACGAAAGCCCCGGGATTGGAAGAAGCTCGCCGAAAACTGGTCTACTACAACATGGATGCAGCCGAACGGGAGGCTTACGATCGTCATATCGATGCCATTATGATCCAAAACGATGTATTGAATACAGCTAAACTAGAAGGACTTACCGAGGGATTTACCGAGGGACGGGCGAAAGGATTAGCGGAAGGACGCACGGAAGGATTAGCAGAAGGACGCACGGAAGGATTAGCAGAAGGAGAAATGAGAGAACGGATCAAAATGGCAGGACAAGCCCTGAAAATGGGTATGTCGGTCGAGGATATTGCAAAACTCACGGGACTCACAAGAGAAGAAATTGAAAAATTGTAATCAAAAAATGATTTCATGGATTTCCAATGACGAACGTATTTGATTCGTTTTTGGAAACGGGTAATGCAATCAAGATTATTTTTATACTATACACTCGACGAGAGAGCTTCACGAATTAACTTATCAACATTAGCCACTTAAAGAAAGGGGGGAAGTGTCCACCTTCCCCCCGCCGCCGTCTTGAATTGAATTGGTTGCATTTGGCGGTCGCTGTCTTGCTTGTACAACACCACTCGTACATCACAGACAATCAGATCAAAAACTATCATTACTAAATATTTTGAGCATAAAAAAAACGCACCCAATCTTAGCATACACCTCCCACCGCTGGAAACGAAAGAGGATGTAAAACTAAGACGGGTGCGTAAATTTTTATATATACGCACTCCGTCCCCAAAAGATCACCTTTTCGTTTCCAGCGGTGGAGATGATTTTTGGTCTTAGTACATTTAAAAGTTCTAAACTCTATCGAGCGAAATCTCCATCGCTCGTGTGACAAAGATATAAATAAATTCATAAAAAGTACAACACACCTCTAAATACTTTAAATATCGAATATTTTCAGGTATTTACTCCCCTTATTTCCCCGACAAACCGGGGTTTTCCTATACTGTTAAGCGATTAAAAGGCGACAGTTGGCTGACAAATAGGCGACGTCGCCCACTATTCACCTACTCCTCGCCCACTCTTTGCCCACGTTTTAACAAACATTAATCTTATTTAGCTTGACAAAGGCTCCCGTCGGCAGTACCTTTGATTTACTTGCGAAAAAGCAAGCGGGACAGAACGGTAGGGTATTAGGTTACATTTAAAATTTAACAACCATGGTAGAAATTAAATCAGGAGCACTTCTCGGCGCCCACGGGCGTTACCAAGGGATGGTGATATTCCAAAAAGGCAAAAAAACGTACGGGAGAGCATTGCCCTCGTACGACGGAAACGCGGACTCTCCCTCGCGGAAAGTCCAAAACGCACGACTCGCGGCAGCCGTCACTCATTACCAAACGATAAAGGAAACATTTCTTTATCACGCGTGGCGCATGGAAGCTACCCGCCGAGAGGTGATCTCGGGGTACAACCTATTCCTCAAGGAAAACATCAAAGCGTACAACACGGATTACACCGTGGGAGATTTCAGACTGCTGACGCTGGTACCGGGAGCCCTTCAGGTTCCTTTCCGGATGCAGCAACAGGAAGCCCCGGCAGGCGTGCTTTCCATCACGTGGGAAGCCTCCCCGTGGGTCAGCCGCCAGAGAAACAAGGACACGTTCATGCTCGCCGTGATCTATGACGACGAACCCTTTCGCGTGGAAATTATCGAGAACACGGGCATCACCCGCCTCGACGGAACTGCAACCATTCCGCTCGCCAAAGCGGGCGCCGGAAAAGCCCACGTCTACGCCTTCTTCACGAACGAGGCAAGAGACGCCTTCACGAACAACGTGTATTTCAACGTGAAACTGGAATAAACCGTTCCCGACGAAACACGACAAAGACTCAATCATCCGGCAGTCCGCTTGCAGGACGGACTGCCGGATGACAATCACACCTTTTTTTCAAACTTAAAACATAATCTTATGGCAATATTTGATTCACATCTTTTCGATAACGCCTCGGGTTCGGTAGGTAACGTCACCATGTGCCGCTTCAGGAACCGGAACGTGGTAAAAGCTAAAATCAGCTTCAAAAGCAAGAAGCAAAGCACCGCGCAACGAGTGCAACAGGCTCGCTTCAGCATCTTGTCCGCACTGGCACGCTATTTTTGCCCGGCAGTTCAGGCCGGCTTCCCGGGAAAATCATATTCCGAAGCCCGCACCCTCTTCATCGGGATGAACCAGAAAAGCGTGGAAATCGACGAGGAAACGCTCGCCGCCACGGTACACCGGGAACGCCTCACTTTCTCCAAAGGGAACCTGACACCTCCCGCGGTGGAAGTAACCATACATCACGAGAACCGGGAAGTTCACGTGAAATGGCAACGGCAAGCCCTTTCGCCCGTGGCAAAAGACGCGGATGACATCACCCTCGTTCTCTTCGACACGGCAACACAAAGATCCCGTGTTTACCCCCTAGGCAAACGGGGAACGCCCGGAGAAACGGCATTCCCGCTGCACAAGAAATTTACCCCCGGGAACACGCTCGCCTATGCTTTCGCCCACTCCTCCGTCAACGACAGGGCTTCCCGGAGTATTTTCATCGAGGTGAGGCACAAATCATAGACGCAAAACATGGGATTTAATGCCTCCTCTCCCCCTTCCCGGCGTATATCCTCGTAATAACAGGCACAGGAGGCAAGATATAAAGAACAAAGCGACAAAATAGCTTTCCTCATCATTTCATGTTTTGTAACTTTCACTCTCCGAGAATTTTTCCCCGCTTCATCACCATCTGAATATTCCGCAACTCCTTGATATTATCATACGGGTTGCCGTTCAGCACGAGTAAATCCGCTTGCATTCCGGTTTCCACGGCTCCCGCTTTATCGGCGATGCCCAGCACTTCCGCGGCGACTCTCGTGACAGAAAAAATTGCTTCCATGGGATAGAAATCACATTTCTCCACGTAGAGATCAAGTTCGTCGAACAGAAAAGGAAAGGGGCGGTTCAAATCGTTGATATAGTCTGTTCCGGCACAAATTTTCACGCCGATTTGACGTGCTCTCTTTACAAAACGTACCGACCAATCCATTTTGTTCTCCATGCACAGGAAAAGAGTCGGGTCGAAAATCAATCCTTTCGCTTTCACCGTCTGCAAGAAACGCTCCACGGACATATTCTCGTGGTCGATCTTATCGTAATATTTCTCGTAATTCTCGAATATTTTATCGCTCAACCCTTCCGAAACGCCTTCCCATTCCAACATATACGCGTGAGAGATCACCTGCACCCCGGCATCTGCCACATCCCACGGCTTGGCGGGAAACAACGTGGCATGTCCCCATACTTGCAACCCGTGTTCCTTGGCTTTCCGCACGATCGGGAGCAATTCTTCCCGATCGAACCCGCCGTAAATCTTCACACCCGTGCACCCCCACTCTTTTGCTTCCCGCATGGCTTTATCCAATTCGTCACCGGGACGAATACATTGCATCCACGGGGCGAAAGGTTCCGACCATCCCTCAACCATACTTTTCTCCCGGTCGTTACCCTCGAAATAAGCGGGTCCCGCCATAAAAGCGGCGTAATATATATCCGGCCCCATGTATTTCCCTTGTTGCACACCTTCCTTTAAATCCTTTAACACACGGGCATCCCCGGCAGCATCCCGGATAGAAGTTATACCGTGACGCAAGAAATATTCCAGATGTTTTGCACGGTCTGCCTGTGTTTCCTTGGGATCATTGGCAATATGCACGTGAGCATCTATCAATCCCGGCATCACGTACTTCCCTGTCATATCCTTCACTTCCCCGTCAATCCCGTTCCCCGCGTTCTTCCCGACAGCTTGAATATACCCGCCTTTCACCACGACATCAACACCCTCACGGATATTTCCCTCCACAACATCGACAACATTCGTGTTTTTCAAAATAATCGCTTTCTCTTGAGCCGTCCCGTTCAGCCACAACACAAACAGTACGGCAAACAAGCCACATATCTTTCTCATGATTTTTTCTCTTTTATGATTTTTCGGATTTGTTCCAAATCGGGATTCTTCAACACGATATTCCCCTCCGGATCTATCAGGTAAACCGTCGGAACCTGCTCTACCTTATAAGCGTCACGCACCCGACTATTCTCGAAACCGTCACTATCTATCAGCTGTACCCACGATACCCCATCTTCTTTCAAAGCCTGCAACCAAAGCTCTTTCTTGCTATCCAGCGACACTGAAATTACCTCTAGCCCGACTTCCCGTAATTCCGGGTATTGCTTATTCAATTCTTTGTTCTTTTTTCTACATGGCGCACACCACGAAGCCCAGAAGTCCAACAACACGTATTTTCCCCGGAAAGCCGCCAATCGTATTTTCTGCCCTTCCGCGTCGGGCAATTCAAATTCAGGTGCTTTCCCTGTCAACTGCTTCGCTTTCATTTTCTCGTACAACTCAAAAATACGTTCCCGCATATCACTTTCCGGTCCGCCATTCCCCAATGCCTCTACCGCCCGGGTAAAAAACTCGAAATCCACCTCACAATAAAAAAGAATGTCATGTACCAGATTTTGGGCAATCTCTGTTCCCGCGAATCTCCGTACTCCTTCCAGCAATACATTATTTTTGTACTTGAACTTTTTATCCAGCATTTCCGAGAGCATTGCTTTCCGGTGAATATCGGTAATCGTATCGTATCCTTGGCATGAATTCTCGTAATCCCGATTCAACTCATCCAGTTTCTTTTGCAATTCCACGTATTCGTTCTGCAAGGATGCCCCTTCCGAAAGCGCGTAATACCGCTCGTTCGATTCGACCAGCACGTAACGTATCTCTTCCGTGTACAACGGTATCCGAAGATAATCCTTCGGGAAGTTTATCAACACGACCTTTTTCAACGGAATATTCCCCGCTAACGAGAACGTTCCGTCCTCCCGAATGGGAGCCGCGATCAAATATTCTCCCCGTCGGGCATCGGGCATCGTGATTTCAACACTATCACTTCTCCATTGTTTCTCGATCTCACCCGATATCTGTACGGATTCCTGTTTACACCCCAACAAAACGAACAAGAATCCGAAATACACTAATCTCCCCATAACAAATTGATTTGATTAATTCAAAAAGGAGTGTCCATAAGGCCAGTAGCAAACTCTGACCTTACAGACTTTTGACTATCCTCCTAAATATACATATACTAAAACAATTTACGGCACATTCGTGAAGCCGTAACCATCTTGTTGCTTGTAGATGTTAGTTTCCGGGTATAACTTTTTCCACACGGCAGATGATAAAACCTCGGCGGGAATTTCTCCCGTCATCCTGTTATTTATCAATTTCAATCCGCCGTATCCCAAGTTCATCTTCGCCAATTCAACAGGAATCGTTCCGGTGATATTATTGTCATTTAACATCAAATAACTCAACGCGGTACAATCTCCCAACTCGGCGGGTAATGTTCCGGACAGCAAGTTATTGTTTATATACAAATTCCGTAACTTCGTCATAGTAGAAATACCATTCAAAGTTCCTTCCAACTGATTGTTTGCAAGATAAACATCCGTTAAAGCCGGACTGAACTCGCTCAAATTAATCTCTCCGGACAGTTGATTATTCTCCAATCTCAAAGTCTGCAATTCCGGCAAGTTCCTTAACCAAGAAAGATTACCCGAGAATGAATTATAACTTGCTTCCAGTTTCTTCAACTTCGTCAACCCGAAGAAAACATCAGCAGCTACACCTTGGATACCGGACTTTCCGGACGCTCCCGTTAGATTCAACTCCTCTAAACCGGATAAAGTAGATATCACGGCAGGCAATTGCGTCAACCCCGTATAAGGCATAGTCAGCTTTTTCAAACCTGTCATTTGTCCGATTCCGTCCGGCAAAGAAGTTAATGCCTCACAATGGCTCAAATCAATTGATGTCACCCCGGTTAAACTACCGATACTCTCCGGCAAAGCCTCCAAAGAAGTACATTCATAGAAATTCAACGACGTCAATTTAGTCAGATTGCCAAAACTTTCCGGAATCTCTTTCAATAATTTACAACCTCTTAAAGTCAAGCTACTTATCTGCAGATTCCCGAAATCACTTGACAGGCGCTCCAACCACTCGCAATTGGATAAATCCAATGTTGTCAATTTACTCAAATTACCAAAACCTTCGGGCAGCTCTTTCAATACTTTACAACCGGATAAAGTCAAACTTGTCAAATTCACCAACTTACTAAAACTTGTTCCTAAAGAAGCCAAAGATTGACACCCTCTCAAATCCAACGCGGTAAGATTCTCTGCCAATTCTCCGATATCATCCGGCAAGCTATAAATATTCGTTCCGGCAAGGCTCAACGACTTCAAACTTTTCATCTTGGAAATCCCCGTCGGTAAATCCCCGATCAAATACATCGTGGAAAGATTTAATTCTTCCAATGCCGGCAAAGTATAGAACCCGGCAAACGATTCTATCGGTACTTTCAATGCAGCAGGTTTAAACACCTTTAATGAAAGCATGGAAGACATATCATTCGGCAGGAACCATTCCGTTCCATCGGAGAAATTCACGTCCAGCGTTTCCAATTTCCGCAAATTAATCAAACTGTTCGGGCACTTGTACACTTTTCCCATTCCCCCGACTTTCAAAGACCTCAATTCTCGTAAATTCCCAATCTCGTTAGCCAGATCTCCACTCAATTTAAAATCATTCAACGATAAGCCGACTATCCGTTGTTCTCCTTCTATTTCTTCCAATATCACGCCCGTCCATTCGGTCATCGGTTTTTTCGTATTCCAAGGCTTCATCCAGTCCTCACCCTTCAGCGCTTTATACACGGCAAGCATTGCCAAGCTATCGGTTCTCCGGTTATATTTCGACTCGTAGGTAAACTGTTTCACGTACACCGTGTCAACTTTCCCGGTATTTTCTTGACGAACAATCAGTTTACAAAAACGCTCCTCCATCCCCTCGTTCACTCTCAACGTTACGCCAACAACGGCATTTCCCTCATCGCCTGATTTAGGCTCGTAATCCAACAGCCAAGGTGTTTCTTTCTCCGGCTCTACACTCCACTTTCCCCCGATAGCACGCAACTCGAATCCTTGAGCATTCCCGAAAGCGTCTATCAGAATCTCGTTATTCAACAATTTCAACCCGGGAGTCATGTCTTCCGGTACAACCGGGTCGGGAACATCCTTGAAGTTATAATCCTCACAAGATGAAAATATCCAAAGCGACATGATGCCCAATAGCATCCAACTGATAATATATCGTTTCATAATCTCCATTATTAATATTTTCTTACTTAATCTTATAAAGTAATGCCACCGGCTCATCAGAGATCCCCTCGTATTTATTTACCAAGGCTCCCGTATCCGCGTCATAGATATACAACGACCCCTTGTACTCGCCTTCCCGATCCGGATTGTAAGTGGCAATATAGAATTGTTTCTGCCGCGAATAATCTTGATATTCTGCATCACTAACGCTTCGGGAACACTGGTAATGATTCATACAACGCACTTCTTCTCCATCAGGCAAGGTGATAAAAGGATTCGCCTCCAAATCATGTTGGGTATAGAACCATTTGTATACCTTATTCCCATTGGAAACAAAAGCACAAGAGTAATAATCATTCGGTAATATCTGTGAATCTTCCGTAACTATACCTTCCCGGATCGGACGTTCAAAAAGTACCCAAAGACCTCCTCCTCCGGCAAAATTGTACATCATAGCTTTAACACCCGTGATGACAGTTTGCCCTCCCGTGCGATTGATCACGTAGACATCATTACCGTCCGTTGATTCATTCTGAAACAATTTGACTACATACCTGCCTTTAAAATAATCAAAACAGTCCTGATAAGAGAAAAAAGGATCGTACCCGTTCGCACCATTCCAACACACGGCATCCCGGTCTTTACCGATAAATACTCTCGTCATGCTATTCTTCCAGCTCGGACGATCATAAGCATCCGTGTACACGGTTTCTTTCGGAAGACCGGGAAAGGGGAATATCGCCTGTTGATCCGTCTGTACCATCGCAACACCCCCATTTTTGGAAACAACTTCAAACTCTCTGCTAAAATTACCGTCATAAGCCATTAATCTCCCCGGCAGAAAATCCAAAGCGTAATATTTAAAATCATATTCATACACTTTCTTGAATGTTTTAGCATCTATCTGGAGCATTTTTTGTGACGTCCCATGCAAAATATACAAAAACTTTCCCACCTTATCCACGTCCACGGGATCCATAAACAATTCCTCCCCCTCGTTCGCGTAAGCATAAGCATTCTGCATAAACGTCGGTTGCATTCCTTGTTCTATTTCTTCAGGCGTAAGAGTTTTCATGAAAGCAATACTCCCTTTCCCGTCCGGGCGACGTCCTAGAATGGTATATCCCTCTTCAAACTGGGAATTCACAAAAACATGGTAATATTTGATCGTGCTTCCATCCTCGCTAGTTACCACTTGCCGCAGGTGATAGTGTCCCAAATCACGTACCACATAACTCAAGTCTTTTTCTTTAGAGATATTCTTGAAAACTGTCATAGACTCGCCCGTTTGCGAATCCATCGAGTAAAGTCCCATATCCCACTGGTAAGTTAACGCGTCGGTTTCACACTCTATATCTCCTTTAATTTCCAATGTATTATTGAAATAGATATTGATCGAATCTTTTGCCGTTTGATTAATTTTCACCTCGATAATCGGTTGATCCGCCAATTTTGAATTATCATCATAACATGCCTGTAAGCCGCACAAGATGACAATCATGCTCCATATATATTTTATCTTGTTCATAATATCCTATTTTTCAATCATTCATACTCTGTTGTTGCCGGATCCGGTAACTTGTAATGATCATCTCCGGATTGGATATAATACTCGTACATGGGAGTATAAACATGTTGTTTAAAGAAACCCAGATAAACATAGGTCGTCAACAGGTACTCGAATCGATCATGCGCCGTGTTATCCAGATACTCGCCCCATTTGGAAACGATATCATCATAAAGCACGGGGAGTGATTCTTTCGTGGCATGGAAATATTTGATAAACAGAATCAATTTATCCTGATTATATGTTCCTAAACGATCAGGACGCCACCATTCCGGCTGCTCTAAACTGATATCCCCAAAAAACACGACACATCTCGTCCTGTTCGTCGGTATATAATCGTCATTCGCTTCCAAATTCAAGTAGAGCTTGTACTGGATGTCTTTCACTAGATTGTCTCTCTTGAAATCCAATTTAATAGCAGCCGTCACCGAATCTTTCATGAAAACTTGAATCTCGTCCATATCATAATGGACGCCCAGTTTAGCAGTCGAATTACGGATATCAGCGCTTACTTTGAACTCCACGTCTTGGTCAAAATTCGCCAACCCAATCAAACTAATCGGGACTTCGAGATCGACATCTTTATCTTCTCTTGGTCCATACTGGAAAAAGAAGGAATCCCTATCGAAATAAATCTTATTTGTCAACGACGTGTTATATAATTGATAGTCATCATCCGTGCACGAAAACAATGCCCCGAATAACAATATGGCAATAATATATATCTTTTTCATAACATTCAAATTAATCTCTGTATTCATATTCACTATCAGGCACGGGGAACACGTAAATATCCTTTGAAGGTTGGAAAGTCTGGTCAGTAATCGCCTCATATATAGACATATTATAATGTTTCAATATCTGGAACCACTGTCCCTCACAAACCAATTCTTTCCGCCTGTCATTATTGATATTCATACGAGTCACAACGACCATCCCATCCCCCTTGTTAAAACCATTCAAACCACGGGCACGCACGACCTTATCCAAATAGGTGGCAGCTGTTTCCATGTCGGACTGCAATAAATAGTATTCAGCCACGATATAGTACAATTCCGGTAAACGAATCATATTAATACCGCTCAATTTCGTCACGGGACGCGTATTCAGACGCACCTTGAAACGATCGACCACTTTCATACACCGCAATCCCTCGGCACCATGATCGGACAAGGTCTGAAACCATTTATCCAAGCGATAATCGAACCCGTCCTGATCTATCTCATAAATATCACGATAATCCGGTTTGGGATCATAAGAAAGATTTCCTCCGCTAGAGTAAAGAACATCACGGGTAAAATTCGGAAATTCTTCTGAATACAATCCCCAGATTGTTTCCTTATCGGAAATCACTCCATTCATAATATCCTCGACATCAGTCTTCGCCTCCATAGAGAAATAGGGAGCTTCTATTACCTTCATGGCATAATTTTTAGCCGTTTCCAGATCTCCTTTCTCCCAATACACTCGTGCCAAGAGTGCTTGCACCGCATACAGATTCATATGAATCACCCGGTCTTTCACGAATCCTCCGGCATTCTCATCCGTTCGGTCAAAATATTCGCCATGTTCCGCTAATAATCTCTCCGCCTCCTTAAAGTCCCGGATAATCTTATTGTACGATTCACTGATCGGGTCAAACGGGGTAACCTGATAAGAATATTTCTCCCGGTACGGAATACCCGTCGCGTTCGGGTTCTGGATAATACTCTCCGAGAACAAGCGCAACAATTCGAAATGCATGAAAGCTCTCAATCCCAAGCCTTCAGCCTTATACACGTTATACAAGGCAAATTCGGAAGGATCACGTTCCGCCAAATTCTCCAGCATGTTATTCACGTAAGAAATCCCCCTGTACATTGATATCCATATCGTATCAATTTCAGGACGAACCTCCATGTGTTTATAATTATACAATCGTAACTCGTTTGACCAGTGTTTATCCCATCTGCCGGAAAAATACTGCCCCACGACATCCACCAACCCGTAAGTCATATTCTTCCCGTACAACGGCTCTCTCGCCAGAAAAGAATAAACACCGTAAATAGCTTCCTCGAAACCTTCGGCGGTTTCAAACAGTTTGTTATTCACAATCTCTCCCGTCGGCTTGACATCCAAAAAATCATCACAGGAAAAGCAAGCGATCAACAGGATAAACAATATATATTTCAATCTTTTCATAACCATATTTATTAGAAAGTCGGACTAATTGAAAAAGTAAATCCGCGACTGAACGGATATGATGTTCCCCGCTCGAATTTAACTGTCGACATACGGAAAGGATCTTTCATCCCGGCGCTCAATCTCAATCGCTTGAAACCTATCTTTTTCAACAAGTTTTGATTAAATTCATAAGAAAGTTCTATACTTCTGCATATTACGTTGTTATCATCCTCCACGAACCGACTGGTATGATAACTGGTGCGCGAATCAGCATTTGCAATGTCCAGATAAGGCGGAACATCGTTCACATTTTTCCAACGTTCTTCAAATGCCCGTCGGTCTACATTATGCCGGGGATTCACGTTCTCTACATTATCGGCACGGGTAGTGTTGTAAATCTGCCCCCCGAAATTGTACTCGAAAGAAAGATTAATCTGCCATCCCCGGTAAGACAACATAGGGAAAAAGGCCCCTTTCAACCATGCATTCTCGTCACCCACGACCACCTTATCATTCGGATCATATTCCAATGTCCATGCCCCATTCCGTTTGATAAATACTTCTTCTCCGGTAGCCGGATTAATTCCCGCGGAACGAACGGCATAAATAGCGGTAGTGGATTCACCTTCTTTATACAATACCTTCGGTGATGAAGAACCATCCGCGTTTGCCTCCTCGTTGTACTTGGCCAAACTATTACTGATACCCAAAATCTCGTTCTTGTTATGGTCACCGTTTACTTTTATACTAAAACGCCAATCTTTGGTCGAGAGTAACAAGGCCGTCACGTCAAACTCGAATCCGACATTGCGCATCTGCCCGAGGTTATTCCGCACGGTACTCTCTCCCACGGAAGGCGGTACAGACATATCTATCAGTACATCATCCGTCGTCTTCCTGTAATAATCAAAAGTTAAATTAATACGTCCATCCCAAAAATCGGCAGTCAACCCGATATTGTGCGCTTTCGTCAAATCCCATTTCAAATCCCTATTACCCATCGTTTTGGGTATAGCACCAATACCGTGCAGATAAAAATTATCCCCATTATAAAAATAAGTTGTCACGGCTTGATAAGGTGCAAAACTCACGTTTCCGGTTACACCGTAAGAATAACGTAAACGGAAAGTATTCACCCATCCGAAACGAGTTGCAAATTCCTCGTTATGAATGTTCCAACCTGCCCCCACTGACCAGAAAGGAGCAAATCTATTCTCATCTCCAAACTTCGAAGAACCGGAACGACGGAATGAACCATCCACGAAATAACGATTCTTGAGAATAAAGTTAGCATTCACGAACGGACCTATTTTAGTACTGACATCTTCGGAACCATCAGGTCTAGTCCCCGTACCGAATCCGGCTGCAAAATTAGGAGCATGCAAGGACGATTTATAAAAACCATAAGCCGTGTACCCGTCTCTTGTAGTTGTTTCTTTCATAATATCAGCCCCCGCATGAAGCGTCAGAAGTAAATCTTCCCCGAAATTTTGGGCGTAATTCGCGATAATCTTCCCCTCGTATTTCAAATACCTTTCATTTACAATTTCCAATGTTCCCTGCTCCGAACGGTTAGAAACACCGTTAAACACGTTTGACTCCGGAGAATAGAACACTTCCGTCCGATCCTTGGAAGTCACGATAGACCCGCTTCCATTGATAAAAAGACCGGGCAAAACATCCCAACGGAAAGATAAAGTATTCGTGAACGAACGACTATTTCCCTCGTCATAATTCCCGCATTCAGCCTCATACAACGGATTCGCCATTTCCCATGAACCTGTTTTATTCAAACGCCCGTATTCATCGTACGGCGCATCATAAGGATTCATTCTCACGTAATCCGAGAATTTCCCGTAAGGACTTTCTTTCCATTTCAAATCGGAGAAACTGGATTGGAAAGATACCGTCAATTTATTGTCCACGTGGTAAGAGAGGAACATTGTCAAGCCGATCGTGTTACGGTAGTCTTTCTTCATGACACCCTTCACGTTTCTCACGTTCGCGTTTACCCGGTACGTCATACCATTACCCCGACCGCTCACGCCGATAGAATTGTTTATCGTGAAACCGGAACGCAAAGGCTTGGACATCCAATCCGTATCCAATCCCTTGGATATTAATATTTTCTTCCGGTTATATTCTTCAAAATCATTCAACAACTCGAAATTATACAATCCGGCCAAACGCTCGAATTCCAATTTATCCTTGGCATCCAGATAATCGTAAGATTTCAAATCGGGTACCTCCAGCGCCCCGTCCAAATTATAAGACAAACGCAACCGGTCATTCAACACTCTCTTCCTCTCGATCACGATAACTCCATTGGAGGCTTTCTCTCCATAAAGAGCTGTGGCAGAAGCATCCTTCAACACATCGACACGTTCGATATCATTGATATCAAGGTCATACAAATCACGCATCGTGATTTCCACTCCATCCAGAATAATTACCGGCTGATTGGCACTCTGGTCAGCTTCCGTGGATAAAGACGAAGTACCCCGGATAACAATCTCCGGCATCCGGTTCGGGTTCGACCCGAAAGCATTGTTTTCCACCATTCGCATACCCGGGGTCAACATCGAAATCGCGCTCACGAGATTCGTGTTCGACACAGCCTTGAGTTCTTCCACCGTCATCGTCTTCACGGAACCCGTGAAACTATCCTTCTTTTTCGTGAAAAATCCGGTCACGACAACATCCTCCAATGCCTTACTGTCGGACTTCATAACAACATTGTATTCCGTTTTCTTCTTCGAGATGTTCAACTCGTAGGTCTGCATCCCCACGTACGAGAATACCAGTTTCGTGGTATCGGATTCGGGAACCTCCAAGGCAAATTTACCATCGACATCAGTAGCCGTACCGATAGTTGTCCACTTGATTACCACGGTAACACCGGGTAGCGTCAATCCCTCCTCGTCCGTCACGGTTCCTTTAATCTTAATCCCCTTCGGCTTCTCGTCCTTAACGGGAATCGCGGCATAATAAATCACCACGTGATCACTCGTGATGTCATAACGCAAGGGCTTACCTGCAAGGGCGATATCTAATATCTCCTCCACAGACTTGTCATGTACTTTTCCATTTACAGTGTACTTCTGGACATCTTCATGATTAAACACGAACTTTAAATTAGTCTTCTTCTGAAGCTGTTCAAAAAACTGAACCATGTTCATGTTCTCGAACACAAAATCAATTCGCTCCTGTTGCGACCAAACTTTCGCATTCAAACTGGAGAAGCCCAAAATCAACACTAGGAATACCAGCTTGATTTTAATCATAATCCAGATTAGGTTTCTACATAAAAATTTCATAACTTTGTTTTTCAAGTTTAACATTAAAATTCCTTTGGCGAGGAGTTTTATATACATGAGGCATACGGCAAATATGCCTCATGTTTTATTTTTAATTTCTACTATTGTCTTTTACGGTAAGCATTCTTCCTTTTAAATTCAAACTTATTTTTTTCGTTTTTTCAAGAATAGCGATGACTTCGCTTATCGAGGAACTCCGCTTAAACCACGCGGAGAAATGGTAATCTTTCACTTGCTGATTCATGTAGAACACATCGACATCATACCAGCGGGCAAGCTCATCCAGAATATTTTCCAAACGGCATTGCGAGAACGAGAAGTTCCCATCCCTCCACGCTATCTGGCTCTCCACATCCACTTTCCGCACCTCCACTTGCCCGTCTTTTAATATGGCTTGTTGTCCCGGAACCAACTTGTTCACGGTCTTACCTCTTTCAATTTGCACGCTACCTTCCACCAAAGTCGTGGCTGTCCCTTCGTTGGAATAACTCCGGGCGTTAAATTGAGTCCCCGTCACCCGGATATTATACTCCCTCATCCTCACGACAAAAGGCTTCCCGCCATCTTTCGCGACCTCGAAATATGCCTCCCCCCGCAACTCAACCTGACGCATATCACCGGAAAACCTCACCGGATAACGGATATAGCTATCGGAATTCAACCAGACAATGGTTCCGTCCGACAGAGCTAATTTATACTCTCCGCCCCGGGGAACCGTTACCGCGTTATAAACGACGCCCGCCGGAACAGAATCCGGCACTTGATTATATACCAACGCCTTTTCCTCCGAATGGGAAATAACGGTACCTTTTTCTTTCAGTTGAGGCAACGTGTCCGTCAACACGATTTGTTCTCCCGTGGACAACGTTAAGGTCGCCATTTTCTTCCCGGGCAGTACCACGGAATGAGTGTAAGTTATTTTTTCATCTTGCTTTTCACGTGAAAGAAGCACCAAAGCCACCCCCAGAACCGACACGAACATTGCCGCGTATCCCGCCACACGATAAACCAAAGTTCTTCTTCTAGCGGGACGCACCTTACGCCATGCTTTCTCCTTGTTTACCTTTTTCGCCACCAATGAAGCTAAAATCCCGGAGCGAATCTTACGCAAGTCTTCAAAATACTCCTGATGTTCCTCATCCTGACACCACGCTTCAAAGCACGCCCCCTCTTCTTGGGACAAACTCTCTCCCGAGAGCTTTTTCATGATTATATCTTCTATTTCTTCCTGCATTGTTATGGTTATTTTCATACTAAAGACAGGTAAGAATTTAAAACGAGTGGTTCAAAAATGAAAAAAAATCACCTATTCCTTATTTTTTTCTTTTTGCCGATATAACGCGATAAAAAGAACAGAGTAGGAAATGCTCTTCCGTGCCTCTTCCCTCAGAAAAGAATATGCTTTTTTTATATGATCCTTCACCGTGTTCAACGATATCCCCAACTCCCCCGCTATTTCCGCGTAAGACTTGGAATCGAGCACACTCATCTCCAGCACCCTTCGTCTTTTTTCCGGTAACTTCTCCAACAAACGACTCACCTCCTCGATCAGAACTTCCGGACTTTCATCCGTTTCCGACATCTCCGACATCAAACAATGTTGCCTGTATTTATCCACAACCTGCTGGTGTTCCAAATGATTCAGGCATCTGTTCTTTACACTGAATGACAAATATCCCTGAATATTCTCAATCCCCCTCAGTTCCTCACGCTTCTCCCACAACCGCACGAAAACCTCCTGCACGACATCTTCCGCCACGTCCGGATCATTCGTATAATAAACGGCTTGTTGCACCATTCCCACGTACGAAGAATCGAACAGACATTTGAATATCTTCTCGTCACCATCTATCAAGCGACCCATATCGATCGGAACAGCCTGCATCATAGATCCATTTTTTACACGTTTTAATTCCCCACATCTTTTATATCCCAAGACGACATAAAATACTCTCCGAATGCACAAATATAAAGAATAATCTTTAAAGCCAAACAATCACACAAATTATCGTAATGACAAAAATACACCAAAGGAGGAAGCCAAGCGACCTCCTCCTTTGTCCTAAAAACTATATAAATATTTCATTCTAAGTTGGAAATATCAAAACCATCACATTGCTTCATTGCTTCCTGCAATATCCGGTATTTCTTTTTCATCAAGGGATATTTCTCCAATAACATATCCCGTTCTCCCGGAGTCACACGGAACACGAACTCCAACCACTGCGAAACATCGATGCTTTTATTGGGAGCTTGAATCCACCATCCTCCCAAAATCGGATCATCATCATAACTCGTGTTACCCGGATCGTACGAAATAAATCCCATCTCGTGCCAATCCACATCATCCGGAGTATAAACCACATCCCAGTCCCAATCACTCTGCCCGTAAAACTTCTTACTCACCTCGTAAAAATCATCCGGAATAACAAAAACACCTTTAACAGCAGCCAAATAATCACTCCAGAACTTAGCATTCACTTCTCCTCGAATCTCCCGGATATCGTTATCCGTATAATTGTTCATTTCCGTACGAATCCCGGCAATAGCGACAAAATTGGTACTCGCGTAAGCATGATAAGAAGGTATTTGATCTTCCATCCCGAGGAAAAGAACCGAATCAGCCATAATAATAGAATACGGGAAATATTTCTTTTTAAAATTATCCGGATAAATATCAATAAAGACATCTTTCACCATATCCAACCCCTTTTGTAATAAAACAGCTTCTTGAACAGGCGCTACAATCTTGATATTATTACGTTTTTTAAAATTGTATCGATAATCCTCTACTTCCGGATCTTTAATGATAATCGTCCGGTAATCTTGATAAAACTGATAGATATAATGTTGAACGGGATCGGATGGATCGTCTTCCAAGTTATACCAACTGTCTTCCACCTTGGCGTGAATATCATCTTCATTCGAACACGCGTAAAAGCCAAGCAACAACACGCATATAATCATTAATCTTATTCGTTCCATAACTTCTTCTTTTTAAATTTATCTACTTATCCCGTCGCGGGCGATCGATATTCTCTATTGATAAATTCATCTCCCGTTCTTTCTGTGGTATCGGCAAAGTATAAGCAGGATCATCCTTTTGTAAGACATATTCAATATAATTACTCGGATTCTCCGCTGAAGAAAAACGATGTGTAATCTTCGGACGATCCCACCGGCGTAAATCAAACCAACGGAAACCCTCGAAACAGAACTCCATCCGCCGCTCGTTCTTTACCAGTGTAAAGGCATCCTCAGCCGTCGTCGCCGTGACCTCGTAATTCTCGGAAATTCGCTTCTCCCGAAGAGCATTAATCTCCCGAAGCGCCTCGGTAGTCATCCCTTTTGCCGCATACGCCTCTGCCCGGTTCAGATACACTTCTGCCAAACGGAAAGCATGAGGATACATACCATCTGACGTGGAGCCATAATATTTCATCGGCTTCATTCCTCCTGCACTAAAAAATAGAGTAGAAGTCTTCCGTTCGTCATTTTCCGCATACAAATCCGATAAATCCGTTGACGGAATAAAAGCAGCACGCCTCAAAGAAGAGTACTGAAAAGCAGCCAAACCACCAGAAGGAGCTTCACCATAAGAAAATAATATTTCATGATTCCCGACATTCAAAAAACGAGGGATTGCATAGGTCGCCGTCATATCAAATAACACCTTTTCCGTCGAGAGCAGCACAGAATCGGCATAAGCAATCACTTTGTCATAATCCTTCCGGAAAAGTGCTATTCTGGAAGCCAACAAATAAGAAGTCGGCAAATTCGGACGAAAAATTGTTTTCTCGACTGTCGACACCTTAAAAGCTGCAATTGAAGATATTATATCCGCCTCCATTAAGTCATACACCTCTTTTATCGAAGAACGGGACAATGATTTTTCTTCAATACCTGTAGCCCGATTGATTGGTACACAAAAATCTTTAGCTGCCTGTTTTTCATCGACATACGGCTTGCCATATAAATTAGCCAACATAAAATAAGACCAAGCACGCAAAAAATAAGCCTCACCCGCCAAATCCATTTTCTCCACATGTGTTCCCTCCATTTCATCCAAAGCCTCCAATATAATATTAGCAATCAATATTCTATGGTAATATTCACCCCATGCATTGTCTTCCAACAAAGAATTGTCCTGCTGAATCTCTGGATATTCCTGCCAAGTGTAATAAGACCAAAATTTACGAGCATCCACACTCGTTTCATAAGGTCTTTTTATATTAATAATTTCGTCGGCATCATCTGTCATAATATCTAGATATTCACAAAGGACAACCTTATTGTTCAAACCTTCACCATACAAAAATTCCTTGTAATTCTGCACAGTCTTGGGAATCATCAAATCTTGAGAATTTTCCTCCAGAAAATCGCTACATCCACCCAGTAACATTCCCGTTACGATAATATATATAAGTATCTTCATCACAAACCTATTTAGAATGAAACATTTAATCTCAACGAGTATCCCCTCTGTGGCGGGACTGTACCCGAGCCCATGGTTACTTGTTCCGGATCACGTCCTTTCAAATCCTTGCTTTTAATCACGAAAAGATTGCTCACGTCAAAACTTAAGCTGGCAGCCGAGATATAAAACTTTTGTAACCATTCCGGGGCAACATCATAACGTAGACTCAAAGAACGGCAACGGAGAAAATCCCCCGAAACTACCCTTAAATCGCTTTTATTATACATATCCCAACGATTATTGGCTATCGGATATTTTCTCTCGTAAGTCGTAAATGCCATTGCATCATCCGACAATGCCGGGATAACCGTCTTATCCCCCGGTTCACGCCAACGATGCACAAACTCGCTGGACATATTTTGCTGCGGGAACGGCAATGCCTGTCCCGACTCGTAATAAAGATTATTCAACCGAACCTTATTCCCCAAAGCGAAGGAAAAGTTTGCATTCATCGTCAAACGTTTAAATCTCAAATTCGTTGAAAAACCACCCGACAGAGTCGGCTCACGCCGTCCCGCATACACGAATGCCGCATCGAAAGCCTCTTCCTGCGTAACAATAACAACCTCCCCGTCCTCATTCTTCTCCGACTCCCCGTAGAACGTGGGTAATCCCTCGTCATTCAACCCCTTGAAACGATAAGCGTAGAAACTATTTATTGATTTCCCGTTACGAACCAAAGTCCCGTTCACGTAATCACTCCATGTCACGGACAGCTCTTCTCCCGCATTCTTCACCTTATTATAATTTTTTGCCGTGTTGAACGAAAAACTCCAGTTCCAATCCTTTCCACGGACAGGATTCACGTTAACACTTAACTCCCACCCGCTGTTATTCACATCACCATCATTGATCGCCACGTAATTAGCACCAGTAGACGGAGCCAACGTTTTTTGCACGACTTGATCCTCGCCTATCTTCTTGTACACTTCTACCGTACCGGACAACAAGGAGCGGAAGAAAGAAAAATCAACACCTAAATTATAAGATTTTGTCTTTTCCCACTTCAAATTGTCATTGGGCAACTTATATAACGTGGATTCATACTCTTTAGAAATATTATCCAAAGCCCCCATCTTGACAATCAGATTCGGCGTTTGATCCGGATGCACATTTCCCTGTATCCCGTAAGACAGACGGAATGCCAGTTCATCCAGCCATTCTACAGAATTTATAAATACCTCATTATGCAGATTCCACTTGGCGGAAGCAGACCAAACCGGCAAGAAACGTACACTTTTATCTTGTCCGAACTTATTGGAACCGTCTGTACGAATATTAAAATTCGCGATATAACGATCGCCATAGGAATAAGTGAACGTACCGTACCACGACACGATATTCGTCAGGTTATCCGTAATCACATCCGGAGTCTTAGCCACCTTCTCTGCATATCCTTTCCATGTAGCCAAGTCTATATTCACAAACTTCTTTCCCCGTTCCGGCAAATATCCCCATTGCGTGGATTTCAGCGCATCGTACTTCGAGGAAGTAACCTCACTCCCGACCATAGCGGACAACTGATGTTCTCCCCAAGACTCATGATAAGCAAAACTGTTACGTATCGTGTACCTCGTGTTTCTTGTATCCTCCTTCACCAACTCTCCTCCCATCGGGAGCAAACACTTCGCGGCAAAATCACTGCTTACCTCCGCGGGGAGCGGTGTCCCGTAAGGAGTACCCCGTTGCTGAGAAACATAATAAGACTTCTCGCTTGCCCAATAAGTCTGATAATTATTGTTCGTCGTCAACCCGATAATAGAACTAAATTTCAAACTGGGCATAATATTCCAATCCAAGGAAATATCAAATCTCAAAGCTTGATTCTTCACGGTCGAACCACTTTCCTTCAACTCGTTTAAAACATTAAAAGGAATATTTTCCGAAATCCCGAAAGCATTGTCATAATAAAACAATTCCCCCTCCCCGTCATACACGGGAATCGCTCTTGATGTTTGTGCCGCATACTGGTAGACATCAATGGAATTATGAGGTCGTTTCGTGTTTGTCAACGCCCCACTCATATTCATTCCCACTTTAAAATTAGGAGTAAACCGGGTGTTTACCTTAATCAACGCGTTAAAGCGATCCAGATCCTCTTTTTTGTTTACACTCTGGTCATTCGCGTAACCGACAGAGAAATAGTAATCCGTGTTATCCGTTGCCCCGGATACAGCTATCGCATGTTGATGACTAACGGACGTCCGGAACAACAAATCATACCAATCCGTGTTTAATTCTTTCAAATCTTTCACTTTATAACGGAACTCATCATACGACAGCTTACCGTTCCACAAATCCATCAATGCACCTTCATACCCCATGCTTGTTGGCTGGAACGTGTAAAACTGTAATCCTTTCCGATGCATCTCCTCCGACAACTCCACCCGTTCTTCCGAATCCATCAAGCGCATCACTTTATAAGAAGGCGGCGTCATAACCGAAATTCCCCCGGCATAATTAATTCTGGGTTTTCCCCTTTTTCCTTTTTTCGTGGTAACCACGATCACGCCGTTTGCTGCCTTCACGCCATAGATAGCCGTAGCACTCGCGTCTTTCAAAATATCAACCCGTTCAATATCATTCGGGTTCAGACTGGAAATAGTGTTCCCTATCAGATTCACCCGATCCATACTGTTCAATTCCTCCGTAGAAAGTTGTACCGGTTCATCCAGAATAATACCATCCACTACCCACACGGGTTCCCGGTTTCCCGTGATAGAAGAAGACCCCCTAATCCGAATTTTCGGGGCGGCTCCCGGTGTCGATGTTTGATTCAAAACGGCGACTCCTGCCAGACGCCCTTGTAACATCTGATCAATGGAAATAGCATTTCCCCCTATCAAATCCTCCCCCTTGATCGAGGCTATGGAACTGGATAATTTCCGTTTGTCGATCTCTTGATACCCCGTCACCACCACTTCATCCATCTGTTCCACCGACTCCTTCAACACAACCTTCATGAACGCTGTATCCGCTTTTAGCTCCTTGCTCTCCATCCCGACAAAAGAAAATACCAAAAAGATATCTTCCCCGGCAGGCACATCCAGTTTAAAAGCACCCTCGACATCGGTCACCGTACCCATTCCCGTTCCCTTGATCACGATACTTACTCCCGGTAATCTAATCCCCTTCTCATCAACCACCATACCCCGCACCTCTTTTTTCTTCGCTTTAGACTCCATTACCGTTTTCGGGCGGGTAATGACCAACACGTACCCTTGTGTCACCTCGTACCCGTAAGGCAAATGTTCAAATATTTTTTCCAACGCTGTTTCCAGCGACACTTGATTCAGTTCGACACTAACCCTCTGCCGAACATCCACTTCCCGGCTATTATACATGAAATAAAAACCGGTCTGCGCTTTGATTTCACGAAACACCTCTTTCAACGTCTGATCCGAAAACTTGGCACTTACAACCTGCTGTGCCACACTTCCGGCAGAAAGATGCAAAGCAAAAACAAGCATTAGTAAACTCGTTAATTTCATAATCCTCATGATTTTATTTGCACATTTCCCTCGTGCAAATTCATACCACTTACTTCTTTTTTTCATAACTTTGTTTTTTACATTTAAATCTATTCCTGTTTAGCCGACAGGATATTTCAAAGGAGTGTTAGCCGCACTCCTTTCATTCTTTATAAATCGTAATCACCTCCTTACCGAGCTCGAAACGCACTCCCGAAAGTTTCTCTATCATCTCCAAAACGACATTCAACGGACGATGACGATCGGCAGCTCCCGTGAACGTAATCTCTCGCAGTGACGAATCGGTATAAACAAACGACACGTCATACCAGCGTTCCAATTGTCCCGTGATCTCTCCAAGACTCATCTCTTCAAACTCAAATATTCCCGAGATCCACGCTATAAAAATACCTGCATCCACCTTCCTTACGTCAATACCGCTTGCCCCGGACAACGATTGTTCCCCCGGATTTAATATCAAGGAATCACCGCTCGCGAACACTTGCACCCGTCCGTTGACCAGTGTCGTGACAACATCTTTCTGCCCGTCATATGCCATGATATTAAACTTCGTTCCCAATACCGAGATCCGGGAATCTCCACATGTTACCCGAAAAGGTTGGCTTTCATTTCCAGTGACTTCAAAATAAGCCTCCCCCTTCAATCGTACATCCCTAAAAATCCCTCCCATAGAAACAGGATAAGTCAACTCGGACTCCGAATTAAGCCATACCTTCGTCCCGTCAGCCAAACACAGGTAATACTCTCCCCCCCGGGGTACACGTATCGTGTTCAACACGCTCTCTCCCGCCGTTTCACTCTCTAAATAATGAATACCCCCTTCCTCTCCTTTCCTTATAACCACCCCGTTTGCCTCCTTCAAGGACATCATCAAATCTGCCGATAACCGTACAAACCTTCCATCCGACAACTGCAACACAGCCTTGATTGAGCCGGGCTCCACCGTAATTATATCTTTATCTGAAAACATCCCACCCCTCATGTATAAAAATACGCTTACGACCATGAATAATACCAACGAGGCCACATACGGGTAGTAACGTATAATACGCTTTTTCTTTCCCGTACCCGTTATTCTTCGTGTCAATCGATGCCAAGCCTCTCGCTCATCCAGAGTATCATAAAACACAGTTTGCCTCACCTTCCGGTACTTTCCCAGATAATCCCGAAAAATCTCCCGATGCCTTTGGTCTTCATCTAACCAGATCTCTAATTCAGAACAATCCGAAGCCGTCAATTCATCCTTACAATATAGAATAACCAATTCAATAATTCTTTCATCATCCATTAGCAGTACTTTTTACTACCTAAAGCCTAAAAAGGCAAAAATGGGTGAACGAAAAAGCAAAAAAAAGAAATATTTTACCGCATCATCATCAGAACAATGATACTCAATGAAGTACGCAATTGTTTTATTGCCCTTGCAAGATGTGTTTTTATCGTATTCACGGATAGATTCAAGTGTTCGGCGGCTTCTTTATACTTCATATCTTTCAGAACAATCGCTTCAAACACCTTCCGGCATTGCTCCGGCAATTTCTCAATCTCCGCGTACAACCTCTCCTTCTCCTCTTCCATCTCACCGGGAGTACACCTATCTTCAAGCAAATCCTCGTAATTCTCGATACCGTCAAAATGATACCTTCTTCTACTTTTTATTAATTTAATACAATTATGCTGCACGGAAGAAAACAAATACGCCCGCAAAGACCCTTGGAACTCCATCTTTCCCCGCCGCTCCCAAAACTTCACGAAAAGCTCCTGAATCAAATCTTCTGCCTCCTCGTAAGAATCAATAAAATTCAAAGCAAAAACGCACAAGGGCTTATAATACAGAGAAAACAAACCTTCCAATCCGGCTTCATCACCTTGATTGAGCTTTATTAATATTTCCTTCTCATCCGGCATCACCATATATAAATACGTTCTAAACAACCACCGAAGAAACAAAAATAAAGAAAATAGTTTTACTTGGCAAGAAGTAACAGCATCTCCCGCTCCTTTTTTGTCAAACTTTGAACAACAATACGATAAGATTCAGCGACCAATTCCCTTATCTTGTCATCCGGTACATCCTGATTAAAATAAACACTGTTCCAATACTTCTTATTCATGTGCCATCCCGGCTTTATCCCCATATATTGAGCCCTCAACTCACCCGCCTCCCCGGGATCACATTTAATACAACAAAAATCAAACACCTCAATATTCACGAAACAGAACCATTTATCCAGCACGTAGAAGCATAAAACATCACGACTATACCGATCAGCTACATTAGGAAACGGCATTTTTTCATGAACGCCCTTAAATGACAGGCAATATTCTCTAAATTCCTCAATATTCATTGCATCCGGATATAAAGAAGAAAGGGCTGCCGATTACAGACAACCCTTCCCAATTAATAACAACAATCTTAAATATTATAAAACGTAGTGAAAGCTTTTATCACGTAAGCATTATCCTTCACGCCGCCCGTCTCGCGAACGGAGTGCATAGCCCACATCGGATTACCAATATCCACACCGCGCATTTCCATTTGGGAAAGCAAAATATTTCCCAACGTGGAACCTCCCGCCATATCCGAGTGATTGACAAATTCTTGACACGGCACTCCGGCCATTTTACAAATCGTCTTGAACACGGCAGCGGAATCACCATCAGTAATATACTTCTGGTTAGCGTTAATCTTTATCACCGGACCGCCATTCAACACCGGATGATTCGTCGGGTCATGTTTCTCCACGTAATTCGGGTGAAGAGCGTGAGCCATATCGGCTGAAATCATGAAGGAATTATGAATAGCCCGGTACAAATCTTCCGGCTTACCACCCAACCCGAACACGATACGCTCCACGATAGTACGCAGAATCGGGGAACCGGCACCCTGTTTCGTCCCGCTTCCCACCTCTTCGTTATCGAAAATAGCGAGCACTTTCGTCTTCCGGCATTTCTCCGAATTTACGAATGCCTTCAATCCCGCAAATGCCATCGCCAGATCATCCAACTTCCCGGTAGAAATAAACTCTTCGTTCACACCGAACAGACATCCTTTCTCGAATTCATACAACGTCAAATCAAAATCAAGAATATCCTCCTTGTTTACCCCCATCTCCTCGGCAATCAACTTTACCAGATAATTATCCTTCTCGAACGTTTCATTAATCATGGCGATCACCGGCAACATATCTTTTTGCTTGCTTAACGGGTTACCCTGATCATTCACGGCACGATTGAAATGAATAGCAATATGCGGGATCACCATCAACGGACGGTTGAAATTCACGAATTGCGTCGCGGGCTTCAACGGGTTCAGGCTCTTCAGCATCACGCGCCCCGCCATCGACAACGGACGGTCAAACCACGTGTACATGATAGGTCCCCCGTAAACCTCGGTATTCAACTTCAAGTATTGTCCGGCAACAGGCATCTCCGCGTTCGGCTTGATCCGGAAAGTGGGAGAATCACTGTGGGCGCAAATAATCTTGAACCCGTCACTGGCAATCTCGCCGCCTCCGATCTCGAAAGCGAAAAGGGACGAGTGATTCTTCGTCACGAAATACTTACCCCCTTTTTCTATTTGCCACGCTTCCCCGGAAAACAGTTGTTTGAAACCATGATCCAGCAACTCTTTTTTGGCATTCGCCACTGCATGAAAGTTTGTCGGACTTTCATGTATAAACTCAATCAGTTCTTTTGCTAATTGTTTCTCCATTATATCTTGATTTATTATTTCATTTCTTTGTGCCCCAAGATAATCATTTTTTACCTCAACCTCCGCATCAGGAGTCAAAAAAATACGATTACCCCGTTTAATTTCTTCATGTATCCGCTTGCTGAACATGATAAAAGGCGAACTCAGAATATTTTCTTTATTATACAACACCTCTCCCCCCGTCTCCGCGTTCACGACAAGCCCCCCGGTAGCCGCCACCAACACCTGTCCCGCCGCGACATCCCATTCCGAGCATTTCCCGAATTTAGGGCATATATCCACTTTTCCCTCTGCCACCATACACTGTTTGGAAGAAGCCCCCAAGGGCATTAATTCCACGTCATACCCCGCCGCCTTCAACCCATCGATATACTGCATCTCTCTCTCCGTCAGATGGAAACGACTCACCGCCACTCTCAAACGGGACGGAACTTCCATGGAAGCCTCCAACACGCTTTCCTCCCCATCTCGTGTTATCCCGCACTCTCCATCCGCGAAAGCCCACAATATTTCCTTATCGCAAATATTATTAATCATCCCGAACACCGGACGCCCGTCTTCCACCAGAGCGATATTGATACAAAAACGTCCGTTCCGAAAAATAAACTCCTTCGTGCCGTCCAGCGGGTCAACCACCCACACGTACTTCCACTTTTTCCGTTCATCATAAGAAGGCAACGACGCCTCTTCACTAATCACGGGAATATCCGGATAGAGCTTTTTTAGCGCCTGCACGATAAACTCACTCGACGCCTTATCCGCCTCCGTGACCGGAGTCATGTCACCTTTCGTCTCTACATGAAAATTCCTTTTTTTATATATATCCGATACCAAAAATCCCGCACCACGAATAATCTCCTGTATATCTGATACTTTAACCCAATCTATCATATTACTTTTTATACTAAAATCTGTTTGATAAACATACGAATAATATTCGACCTATGCACTATCCACTAATAACTAATTAACAATTAATGAATAGTATTCACACGTCCCAAAAACACATCAAACTATCATTCAACACATTAAACTCAAATCTATTTCACAACACGCCATTCAGAGCCTGTTTTTATCAAATTCATTAACCTACATTAACCCTAAAAATAGCTTTTATTAACACTAATCTTTCGCCGGATTCAAGAACAACCTCTATCTTTGCACCGTCTTTAAGAGATTGAAGATTTTTCATAAGTTTGTATGGTTTAGGTTAGTAGTTAGTAATGTAATCTTAAGAGTCGACATTCCCCGTCGACTCTTTTGTATTTAAAGCCAGCAAGGTAAGAATAAAACATGAAACACAAAAATTAACAATTATGGAAGGTATCATAGAAATCGAAGGAATGGAATTTTTCGCCTACCACGGGTGTTACGAAACAGAACGAATCGTAGGAAACAAATTCATGGTATACGCCCGCATCCAAACCGATTGCAGCGAAGCCGCCCAAAGCGATGACATCAACGACGCCCTCAGTTACCTGACCGCCTATGAAATTATTGCCCGTGAAATGATGATCAAATCCCACCTGCTGGAGCACGTGGCACAAAGAATGATCGATGCCCTCTACCGGACATTCCCCCAAATCACGCACGTAACTATTAAAGTATCAAAGCTCAATCCCCCCTTGGGTGGTAAAATCGCGGCAACAAGTGTTACTTTATCGAAATAAATTGCAGTAAGGTATTGTAGAATCCAAAATTTCACCTTATCTTTGCACTGCAAAATCGCAACAGGGTCGGTTGGCCGAGCGGTTAGGCAGCGGTCTGCAAAACCGTGTACAGCAGTTCAAATCTGCTACCGACCTCAGCAAAGCTCTGAAACCCCAACAAAATAAAAGGTTTCGGAGCTTTTGATTTTCAAGAGGGGTGCGAAATAAAAAAGACTCAACGGGAAAATCTTCAAGAAGTACACGCAAGCAGATGTTGGAACAATCTTTTATTCTTAAAAAACACTATTTTTGCGATATGAATCAATCAATAAAAAAGCAAATTACAGGGCACCCGTTCTTAAAATGGGCTGGAGGTAAAGGACAACTTATCCAGCAGATTAACAACTATCTCCCGGATAATATTTCAGCTATTGACACCTATATAGAACCCTTTATAGGTAGTGGTGCTATCATGTTTTGGCTGCTGTCAGCATACGATAATATAAAACATGTCGTTATAAATGATATTAATTCTGATCTGATAAATATTTATAGAGTTATCAAAAAAGAACCTTTAGATTTAATTTCAGAATTAGAACGCATAGATACAAACTACAAAAATCTAACTTCATACGATAACCAGAAAGAACTTTATTTAGCCCTTAGGGAAGAGTATAACGAGCGAAATTCATTATCGCAGTCTGTAAGAAATGCAGCACTATTCATCTTTCTAAATCGTACATGCTTCAATGGCTTATATCGTGTCAACTCTAAAAACAAATTCAATGTGCCATTTGGCAAATACAAAAACCCTAAAATTTGTGACAGGGAAACGATACTGCGGGATAGCGAATTATTACAAAAAGTTGAAATTCTCTGTGGCGATTACACCGCCACTAAAGAGTACGTAAGCGAAAAAAC
>OGKG01000492.1_pt1 | contig 50732 bp, 47 predicted proteins | sample 1572201 | NCBI WGS metagenome assembly OGKG01 (sample SAMEA2582146, study PRJEB24529) | metagenome | biome: Human gut stool | place: China | collected 2011 | reverse complement strand
ATATAGACTTAAACTTCTCTGGAGAATATCAAGCAAAAGCACATAAATATACAGAAGTAATATTTGGAAAAGGAACAACATTTAAAGCAGGAACAGTTGGTACAGTAGCAGAACAAACAGCATTTGGATATGTAAAAAAATATTATGAAGAAAGAAATATACCAATAAATAAAGCAGAAATAGCAAGAATATCAGTAGGATGTCAAGGAATAAAAAAAACAACAGGACAACATCCAGGAGGAATTATAGTAGTTCCAAAAGGAAGAGAAATATATGAATTTACACCAGTACAACATCCAGCAGATGACCCAAATTCAGATATAATAACAACACACTTTGATTATCACTCAATAGATGGAAACTTGTTAAAACTTGATATACTAGGACACGATGATCCGACGGTAATACGTATGCTTCAAGATATAACAGGAGTAGCACCAACAGATGTACCATTAGATGATAAAGAAACAATGTCAATCTTTTCATCAACAAAAGCATTAGGTGTAACACCAGAACAAATACATTCAGAAGTAGGAACTTATGGAATACCTGAATATGGTACAAAATTTGCTAGAGGAATGCTTTTAGATACACACCCAACAACATTTGACGAATTAATAAGAATATCTGGACTATCACATGGTACAGATGTATGGTTAGGAAATGCACAATCATTAATAGAACAAGGAATTGTAACATTACAACAAGCAATATGTTGTCGTGATGATATAATGATATATTTAATGAAAAAAGGGCTTCCACCAGATAAATCATTCAAAATAATGGAAGCTGTTCGTAAAGGTAAAGTTGCAAAAGGAAAAGAACCAAAATGGAAAGATGAATATATACCTTTAATGTTAGAACATGATGTTCCAGAATGGTATATAAAATCTTGTGAAAAAATAAAATACATGTTCCCTAAAGCACATGCTGCAGCTTATGTAACAAACGCATTTAGAATTGCATGGTTTAAAGTTCATATTCCATTAGCATATTATGCAGCATTTTTTACAATAAGAGCAAAAGCATTTGATGCAGAAGTTATGATTAATGGAAAAGAAAAAGTAAAAAACAAAATGAAAGAAATTGAAATGATGGGAAATAATGCTACTCCAAAAGATAAAGATATGTATGATGATCTAGAATTAGTATTAGAAATGTATGAAAGAGGACTTAGATTCTTACCAATTGATTTGTATAAATCACATGCTACAAAATTTCAAGTCGAAGGAGATTCATTAAGACCACCATTAAATAGTATAGCAGGATTAGGAAATGTTGCAGCAGAAGGAATTATGAAGGCTAGACAAGAAGAAAAATTTATGTCTATAGATGATTTAAAGATTCGTTCAAAAGTTGGTGATTCTGTTACAGAATTGTTAAGACAATTTGGTTGCCTTGAGGGAATGAGTCAAAGTAATCAATTGAGTTTGTTTGGATAAAAATAATAATTCATAAAAAATAAAATCCCATAATCCCTTGACATCTAGGCAATTTGAAGCTATAATGAAAGCATCAAAGAAGTGGAGGACACAATATTAATGGAAAAAAATATGTTTTCAATTAATGAAAATCAATACAAAGAAATGACAGACGAAAAATTAATAGAGAATATAAAGCAAGACGACAATATGGCTTTAAACTGCCTATTAGAAAGATATAATGATGTAGTAAATATGAAAGCAAACAAATTTTTTATGGTAGGAGCAGAAAGAGAAGACATGGTACAAGAAGGAATGATTGGTTTATATAAAGCAGTAAAATCATTTGACACAGAAAAACAAAACTCATTTAAAACATTTGCAAATATGTGTATAGAAAGACAATTAATAACAGCAGTCAAAAATTCAAATAGACAAAAACATATACCATTAAATTCATCAATTTCTTTAAATTCAGCAGCATATGAAGATAATGATGATATGGATAAGCTTGAAATAGTAGATTTAAAAGCAGAAGATGATCCATCAGATATAATAGCAAATCAAGAATATTCAAAAACAATAGAAAGAAAGATAAAAGAAAATTTAAGTGAATATGAATTATCAGTTTTATATGAATATGAAAAAGGACATTCATATGCAGATATAGCAGAAAAATTAAAAACAAAAGTAAAATCTGTAGACACAGCAATACAAAGAATAAAGAAAAAAGCAAATAAAATAAAAGAAAGTATAGACTCATAATGTTTTATAATGCTTATTATAGTGCTTAATAAAAATTTAATAAAATTTGTCGAAAAACAACGAAAAAAGTAGCAAGAAGTACTTGCTATTTTTTTTATTTTCTTATAAAATATTATTTAAGTGTATAATAAAATTTAACCTTGAGAAAGGAATTCAAAAAAATGAATTTAAGTGAAGAAGAACTTCCAAAAGCATTACAAAAACATGTAAATGAAGAAGAAATAAATAAAAATTCTACAAATAACAAAGAAACAAAAAAATCAAAAAAAATATGGTTAAGAATATTAATAACAATTATAATTCTAGGAATACTAGGAGTGTCTACATTGGCCTTTTTATTATATGGACCATATTCAGGCTTTAGAGAGTGGTTGATAACAAGTGCAATGACAACAATGAGACATCAATATTTAGCAACATGGTTTTATAGTGATGAAACAATACAAGAAGTACTAAATAATAATAAAGTACATGAAACAGACGAAAGTACAGATACATCAATGATAGTTGTAGTTGATGATAAAAAAGAAGAAATACAATATGAAAATGAATATGAAAGACAAATTCTAGAAAAAGATCCAGAACATGAAGATTATAAGATAATAAAAATAGAAGGAAAAGGTTATGATGGATATATGGCTGTAATATATGATCCATCAAGAATAAAAACAGTATATACAAGCAAATTAGGTACAACAGGAGAATATTTAACCAAAATGGCACAAGACAATGATGCATTAATTGCAATAAATGGAGGAGGATTCGAAGATCCAAATTATGTAGGAAATGGAGCAACACCTCTTGGGATAACATTTTCAAATGGAAAATTAATAACATCAAAAACGTATAAAGGACAAGGTGGATTGATTGGATTTACACAAGATGATAAATTAGTACTTGGAAAGATGACAGCAGATCAAGCAAAGAAACAAAAAATTCGTGATGGAGTAACATTTGGACCATTTTTAATAATAAATGGAAAAGCATCATCAGTATCTGGAAATGGTGGATGGGGGACAGCCCCAAGAACAGCAATAGGGCAAAGACAAGATGGAATTGTATTGTTTTTAGTTGTAGATGGAAGAACAGTAACAAGACCAGGAGCTACAATGAAAGATTTAATAGAAATTTTTGAAAGATATGGAGCTTATAATGCTTCAAACTTAGATGGAGGAACATCTAGTGCAATGGTTGTAAATAATAAAATAATAAATGATCCAGTTGATAAATCAGGATCACATAGAACAAGATATATTTCAACAGCATTTATATTAACAAAAGAAGATAATCAATAAGTAAAAATGGAGGATATAATGGGATTTGTAGTTGCAGTTGATGGACCTGCCGGAAGTGGAAAAGGAACAATAACAAAAAAAATAGCTAAAGAAATGAATTTAACAAGTATAGATACAGGAGCAATGTACAGAAGTGTTACACTTGCAATGTTAAATAAAAATATAGCATTAGATGATTTTGAAAAAATATCAAAACTTTTAGATGAAATAAAAATAGAATTTAAAAAGATAGATGGAGTTCAAAAAGTATATTTAAATGGTAAAGATGTATCATTAGAAATCAGAACAAAACCTGTTAATGAAAATGTATCACCAGTTTCAACGATAAAGATAGTAAGAGAGAGGCTAGCTAAACTTCAAAGAGAAATGGCAGAAACAATAGATGTTATAATGGAAGGTAGAGATATTGGAACAAATGTATTTCCAAATGCAAATGTAAAAATTTATTTAGATGCAACACCAGAAGAAAGAGCAAGGAGAAGATATTTACAAAATAAAGAAAATGGAATTGAAATGCCATATGAAGAAATACTGGAAAGTGTAAAAAATAGAGACTTTATTGACAGTACAAGAGAAATAGCACCATTAAAAAAAGCAGATGATGCAATATATGTTGATTCAAGTAATATGACAATTGACGAAGTTGTAGAAAGAATAAAAAAAATAATAAGTGAAAAAAGAAAATAGAATAGGAGTTATAGCATGAAAGAAGAATTTTTAAATCTATTAAGAAGTGTAAAAAGAGAAGGAATTGATGATTTAATAAGATTTATTGAAAGTACAGATTTTTTTACAGCACCTGCAAGTACAAGATTTCATGGAGACCATGCAGGGGGGCTTGTAGAACATAGTATGAAGGTATATGAAATATTACAAGAAAAAGTAAAAAATGCTCCAATAGCTTTAAATACACCAACAGAAACATTAATAATAGTTCCATTATTACATGATTTATGTAAAGCAAATTTTTATAAAATAGATTATAGAAATGCCAAAAATGCTTTAGGTGTATGGGAAAAGGTACCATATTATACAGTTGAAGATACTATACCATATGGACATGGAGAAAAATCTGTTATGATGATAACAGAATACATGAAATTAACAAGTGAAGAAAAGTATGCAATTCGTTGGCATATGGGATTTACAGAACCAAAAGAACAATATGGAACAATAGGATTAGCATATACTAAATATCCTTTAGCATTGCTTATGTTTGAAGCTGATTTGGAAGCAACATATTTCTTTAATACATAATTAAAAATCGCCAGATAGGCGATTTTTTTTATAAAAAAGTCACTTTAATTTAAAGTGACTTTATATAGTAAATTATTTTGCTAAACATTTATCAAGTTCTTCGCAAATTGCTTTTTTATCCATTTTTTGACCAATGAAAACAAGTTTAACCATTCTATCTCCAACTTCTTCATCCCAGTCTCTTTCCAAATCAGAATTAGCTTTTCTAAATGCTTGTTGATCTTTTAATGGGAAAGTAGCAATCCATTCGCCAGCCTCATAAACTCCAGTTTGTTTTCCAGCTTGTTCAAAAACATATGACATTTCATCATCATTCTCAAACCAAACAATACCTTTACATCTAATTATATTTCTTGGTAATGAATTAACGAAATTATGGAATTTTGATTCAACTAAAGGTTTTCTTCTATAATATACAAAAGTTCCAATTCCATACTCTTCAGTTTCACCTTCTTCAGCTTCTTCCTCAGTTTTATCTAATTCTTGAGCCCAACCAGCTGAAAGTGAAGCTTTTTCGAAATCAAAAGCTTTTGTGTTCATAATTTCTCTAAAATCAACATCTGAATAATTTGTTTCTATTATTTTTGCACTTGGTTGTAATTTTTTTACAACAGCTTTAACTTTTTCAAGTTCATCTTTAGAAAGTTCATCAACTTTGTTTAAAATCAAAGTATTACAGAATTCAATTTGCTGAATTAATAAATTTTCAATATCTTCACCGTCAATTTCATCTTTTTCAAGTTCTTCACCACAATTGAATTCATCTCTTAATCTTAAAGCATCAACAACAGAAACAACATTGTCTAATCTACAAATTTTAGGTAATCCATATTGTTTTGTAGAATCTTGTAAAACAGTTATTGTTTGAGCAATTGGAATAGGTTCACAAATTCCACTAGCTTCTATTAATATATAATCAAAATTTCCTGTTTTAACTAAATCAACAATTTGTTGCATTAAATCAACTTTTAAAGTACAACAAATACAACCATTTTGTAAAGGAACAAGGCTATCATTTGTTTCAGTAACAATACCACCTTTTCCTATTAAAGATGCATCTATATTTACTTCTCCAATATCATTAACAATTACAGCAACTTTGTAACCATCTTGATTATTTAAAATATGATTTATAAGAGTTGTTTTTCCAGCTCCTAAGTATCCTGTTAATAATGTAATTGGCACAGTTTTCATTTAAAATTCCTCCTTTTTGGCTTAAACCATTATAATTCGCTTGAATTATATCACTTTTTAGAAGTAAATGCTATACTTTTTTTAGAATTTATGGTATAATATTTACATAATTGCGTAAATACGTAAGTAGAAAGGATGAAATTCATGACGCGGAGTACAGAAAAATATTCACCACTATCTGAGGAAACAGTATTAAAACTCAAAGAAAAACACTTACAAGCAGCACAACAATCGAATGATATTTTGAGTTGGGCTCAAAAAGAATACGATTTGTTGACTGATGTGGAAGTACCTGAAGAAGATTCAAAACAGTTTTATCTTTTTCTTGATGGTTTGAGAGGCTGTATCAACTACCGAAAAATGACCATTAAGATGAAAAATGAAACGAGTTACTTGTTGAAAACAATAATGTATCTCATTTTGTGGATGAATTCTGTTGATGGGAAAACAACTTGTATTGAACTGATTGCAAGATGCAAATCATTTGAAAGCGAACTCACAAAAATTTTGCGCAAAGCAAATATGAATCTCTCAACAAGTATTCGAGATCGTTTTGGAATAAAAGGAATCATCTTTAATGATGCTTCTGAAGAAGAAATTGAAGAAATGATCGAGCATATTTTTGATACCATTAATAATGTTTTGGTTATTCGAAACATTAAAATGGCAAGAGAATTCAAAAAGTGGGTAGAAGAAAGCACTGAAATTATGGAGGCTGATAAAAAAGTTGTTGCAGAAATTATGGATACGCCATTTTTTATTGATGAGTCAAAAATAAAAGACTATATCCATCATCCCAAAGAAAATGGATATAAAGCATTGCAATTTACCTTGTCAATAACAGCATATTCTACGAATATCCCTGGTGCACAAATTGAAATTCAACTGAAATCTCAAAAAATGGAGGAAGAAGCTGAAAGCGGAAAAGCAAGCCATGAAGTTTACAAGAAAACAGGTGGTCATACAACGGAAGAATTAACAGATATTGATTTGCTGATAAATGAGGCTTTTAAAATCACAGATTTTACACGGCTTCATATCAGTGGGTTCTCTGGAAATTCTGAAAAAGAAGATAGAATTGGAGCATCGCAACCTGATATTTTTGAAATTCGGCATCTTTCACAAAGTTTTGTGAATAAACAGTAATCCTTTATCCCTAGGAAATTATTTCCTAGGGATTTTTTGATTTGTAGTATTACAATTGATATGAAACAAAAATTAAATGAGGGAACTGGTTTTATTGTAGGAGCAATAAGGGCTTTTTCAGTTCCAATAGTAAGTGGGGCTGTTAATATGGTCAAAAATACTACAAATTCTATATTAGGGAATGTTGGTATCGATTTGTCAGATGGCTTTGATGAACAGGATGTGTATGGATTAACTGGTTGGATTGCACAAACAGCTGTAGATACAGGAGCTTTTGTTGTAAAAACTTTTGTAAGTACAACAGTTGCGTTTACACTAGGCGGAGGAATGATTGGTACTACTGGTGCATTCGTTGTAGGAAAAGTAGTTGGTCCAACAATAGATGAAGCATTTGGTGAGAAAGCTGTTGATTGTGTACATACATTTTTAACTTCAGCTTTGGAATTTTTTGGAATAAAAGCTAGACCAGATGAAAAAGAAACTGCTACAGCTGGTACAGAAGAGGTTGAAACTATTCTAACTGGAGATAAGGCGAATTTGCAAGGTAATATAACTGAAGATGGAAAGAAAGGGAATAATGGACAAGCAGAGCTTAATAATGCAAATGGTCAACAGCAAAATGCTGCAGATAAAACTAATCAATTAGCAACATTACAAGTTCAATTGGCAGAAGCACAAAAAGATTTAGAGCGTAAAAAAACAACTTATGATGCATCTAAAACTGCAAATGATGCTGAAAAGGAATGGAGAGCATCAAAGGAAGCGGCAGAAAAATATAATATGGAAACAGTTTATACAGCTAAAAAGAATGTAGATAAATATCAAGAAAATTATGAACGTATGGAAAGTCGTTTAAAAACAGATAATGCAAGTCATGATAAAATTACAAAACAATATGAAGATGCACAGGCTAAATTAGATAAAATACAACAAAAAATAGATGCATTAAATAAAAAATAATGTAATAAGGAGGTAGAAAATGAGTTCACCATTGAAAATAGATTATGAAAGCATACCAAACCAAGCAAACAGAATAAGAAATACAGCATTAGAAATAAATGATAGAATATTAGACGTATATAAACAAGTTGCAGAAATGCATACACATTGGTATGGTAAAAGATATAATGAATTAGTAAGCAAATTCAATGAATTAGCACCACAATTTAATAAATTCTTAGAAGTAATAGTATCCCAAATACCATACATGTTTGATGCTATTGCTAATGACTTCTCTGGAATAGACATACAACAAAATGTTGCAACAGCAAGAAAAGAAGGATATAAAAGTATCCAAGAAATCCAAATATTTAATGATGTAGGAATGAGATACTTACAATCAGAAGTTGATCCATATCAAACAGAAATCGTATCAGATTTTCGTTCAGCAAAAGAACTTATGGATTCAATGCAAAAAAATGTAGAACAAATAATATTACAATGTGATGGTGCAGATGAATTTAGATCACAATTTAGAAACTTAGTAAGTTCATTTAAACAAGTATTAGACAATGTAGAATCTCAATTTGTAGAATTAATGAATAAAGACAGAGAACAAATTGAAAAAGCAGAAAAATTAAATACAACAAAGTAAAAAAAATTAAGAATAGACATAAGATCTATTCTTTTTTTATTTAGAAAGGCATAAAATCAAAAGAGGTGATTTTATGCCAATATCATTATCAAGCAAAAAGAAAATGAGAAATGGACTATTTGTAGTAATAGTAATAATTTTATTATTAACAACAAGATTAGGATATATTCAATTAGTATGGGGAGCAGAATTGAATAATCAAGCAACAAGTCAACAATCACAAAGTAGAAAAATAACAGCAAAAAGAGGAACAATATATGATGCAACAGGAAAATATGAATTAGCAGTGAGTTCAAGTGTAGAAGCAGTAACAATAAATCCAACAAATATATCAAAAGAAAACAAAGAGAAAGTAGCAAAAGCATTAAGTGATATATTTGAATTAGATTATGAAAAAGTTTTAAAAAGACTAAACAAAAGAAGCTCAATAGAAACAATAGTAAAGCAAGTAGAAAAAAGTAAAACAGATGAATTAAGAAAATGGATGGAAGAAAATCAAATAACAACAGGGATAAATATTGATGAAGATTCTAAAAGATATTATCCATATGGAGATTTAGCAGCACAAGTAATTGGATTTTGTGGAAATGATAATCAAGGATTAGATGGGATTGAAGCAAAATATAATGATGAACTAAAAGGAACAAATGGAAAGATTGAAAGACAAACAAATGCAGCAGGAGAAAGTTTAGGAGATGAAGAATATATTTCAGCAATAGATGGAAATAGTTTAATATTAACAATAGATATGACAATACAATCAATTGTAGAAAAATATTTAGAAGAAGCATGTATAGACAATGTTTGTACAGATGGAGGAAGTATAATAGCAATGAATCCAAAAAATGGAGATATTTTAGCGATGGCAACATATCCTGCATATGACTTGAATAGTCCATATGAGCCACATACAGATGAACAAAAAGCAGGATGGGAAAATCTAGATTCACAAGATAGAACAACTGCTATGCAAAAAATGTGGAGAAACAAAGCGATATCAGATACATATGAGCCAGGTTCAGTTTTTAAAACAATAACATCATCTGCCGCATTAGAAGAAGGAATTGTAACAGACATAGATAAGCAAGGACAATTTTGTTGTACAGGAGGAATTGAAGTTGCAGGAGTAAGAATAAAGTGTTGGAGATATTATAGACCACATGGATCTGAAAGTTTAAGATTAGCATTAATGAATTCTTGTAACCCTGTATTTATAGGATTAGGGCAAAAAATAGGAGTAACCAAATATTATGAATATTTAAGAAAATTCGGATTGTTTAATAAAACTGGAATAAAATTGCCAGGAGAAGCAAATAGTATATTCATAAAAGAAGAAAAAGCAGGACCTGTAGAATTGGCAACAATTAGTTTTGGGCAAAGATTTGAAATAACACCATTACAAATGGTAACAGCAGTTTCAAGTATTGCCAATAAAGGGACATATATAAAGCCGAGAATAGTAAAAAGTATTATAAATAGTGAAACAGGTGAAAAAACAGATATGCCAGTAGAAACAGGAGAGCAAATAATATCAAAAGAAAATGCAGAAAAAGTATTAAGCATGATGAACAGTGTTGTATCAGAAGGAACAGGAAAAAATGCAAAAGTAGAAGGATATCAAGTTGGTGGAAAAACAGGAACATCAGAAGATGGAGTTAATACTGGAAAATATGTTACGTCATTTTGTGGTGTCGCAAATACAGATGATCCCCAAATAGTACTTTTAATAACTTTATATAATCCAACAGGAGAAGGTGGACACCAAGGTGGTGGAGTTGCAGCTCCTGTTGGAGGAAAAATTTTAAGTGAAGTTTTACCATATTTAGATAGCAAGGCTGATATTGACAAAATTATGTAAATGTGTTACAATAATAATATCTTGAGTTCTTGCACAGAGTAACTTTAGAAGTTTTGTAAATTTCTGGGGGGCTGTGCAAAACCTCCAGACAATTATGGAGGTGCAACTATGATGCACAACAACGTGTCCGGCCGTAACTTCATGAACGCTGAGACCGCCAAGTTTACTGGTGCTGTCCTGCTGGTTACGGAGATCTACGCACTGCTCGCTAGCCTTGTTACAGGCTTGGAGTACATCTTCGCGATGATGTTCATGAACCAGTTCGCGTACTATGCGTCTGGCAAGCTGCTGGATGGCAGCAAGTATATCCACCTGCTGACAGGTATTGTCTATGCTGATGGCGTGGCTAAGGATGTAGTCCTTGTCTCCGCTAAGCTGTTTGTCCTGGTAGCGGTCCTCGATATCTTGTACGTTTTCGTGAAGACCAAGTGGCTGAAGCACGCCAAGATCAAGGTCTTTTCTGAAAACACTGTTGTGATGGCCTTTGCAGTTATTTCTTCTGCGGCATACAGCTGGAACATGCTCCTGGAGAGTAGTACCCTGTATCTGCAGCTGAACAAGCCGGCGACTCTGTTCACTGGTTACTGCACCCTGGCTATCTACTGGGGACTCCTGTTCGTTGTGTTCGTTGGCTTCTGGAAGGCGCTGCTCTTTTTCCGTAACAAGAAGAAGGCTTCTCATTCCTAAAGCAAAGTTTGATTGGCAGAAATGCTAAGATAACTTAACGGGAAAGCGTATATCACATTTTTGTGGTATATGCTTTCTCGTTTTTTTATAAAAATTTTCTTGTTTGTTTTATTATATATGGTAAAATAAATAATATAATTGAATAAGAATATTTTAAGAAAGGAAAATTTAAATGATTAAATTAGGAATAATATATGGAGGGATTTCAACTGAACATGATGTATCTATAATGTCAGCGAAGTCTATATTAGAAAACTTAAATAAAGAAAAATATGAAATACATGAAATTTATATAAATGAATATGGAAAATGGTTTGAAATACAAAATGGAGAAAAAGAAGAAATATATAATTTAATATGGACATTAAAAGAATTAGATGTAGTATTTCCAATTTTACATGGAATTGGAGGTGAAGACGGAACAATACAGGGAATGTTAGAAATGTTAAAAGTTCCATATGTTGGGTGTGGTGTATTAGCTTCTGCAGTAGGAATGGATAAAGTTTATTCAAAAATAATATTTAAAGAAGTAGGAATTCAGCAAGCTAAATATTTAGTTATTTATTATAAAAATGATAAATATTATATTAGAGAAAATGGTATAGGTGAAGAATTAAAATTCGAAAAAATAATTGAAAAACTAAAGTTTCCAATGTTTGTAAAACCATCAAATTCAGGATCATCTGTAGGAGTAAAAAAGGCAAATGATGTTAATGAATTAAAACTTGCTATAGAAAATGCAAGTAAATATGATAGAAAAATTATTATAGAAGAGGGAATAAAAGGAAAAGAAGTTGAATGTGCAATTTTAGAGAAGAAAGACGAAATAATTGCATCAACAGTTGGAGAAATAAAGTCAGCAGAAGAATTTTATAGTTTTGATGCAAAATATAACATACCAAATTCTCAAACAATTATACCAGCCAAAATAGAAAAAAAACTAATTGAAGAAATTCAAAAAAATGCAATCAAAGCATTTAAATCAATAGATGGAAGAGGTTTAGCAAGAGTAGATTTCTTTATAGAAGAAGGAACTAATAATATATATATTAATGAAATTAATACAATGCCAGGATTTACAAAAATAAGTATGTATCCAAAATTATTTGAATCAGATAAAATAAGTTATAGTGAATTGTTAGATATATTAATAAATTATGCAATTAACAAATTTGACTTTACATAAAAATGATGATATAATAATAAATAGTTGGTATTTACCCAAAAAAGCAGAAAGGAGAAAATTATTTAAACTTATTAAATAATGAGGTAAAAACATATGACAAATTTGAAAGTGAGACATTTGAATGGTGAAGTCGTCGAATTAAATCTTGAAAAAGACAAGATTTATGTAGATGACCAAAACAAGATTGTATATTTTAAATTTGGCGATGATGAAAATGGTGTTATGCAATATAAAGAACTTGGTTTTAAAGATGTTTGTACAACGCCACAGTCCATAGTTACACATCTTTTTAACAATGGTTTTTATGCAGTTGTTACAGGAGTTGAGCAATCTGATGATGGCTCAGACTTAGTGCACTTTTCTAGAAAGAAATATCTTCAGGAACAGATTGATTGCATTAAAGTAGATGATGTCTATAACTGTAACATTAAATCTATTGCACCATTTGCTTTATTTGCAGAACTTGCAGATGGAGTAATCTGCATGGTACACTGTTCTGAGGCATCAAAATCTTCTATCAGAGATATGAATACTTGTTTCAAAGTAGGTGATAATATCAAAGTAAAAATTATCAGTAAAATTTTCCAAGATGGAAAGTGGAAAATTAATGCTTCCAGAAAACAAGCTGATAAAGGCATTTCTCCTATTGTTGGAACAATATTACCGGTAATGATTACTGGTAATGCTGGGTATGATGCATATTATTGTGAAGTTACGCCTTCTCAAAAAGGAATTCTTCATGTTCCTATTACAGAAAAATTTAATGTGGGCGATCAAACTTATGGATATCTTATCCAGAGCACTGATGATGGTTTTGTTCTTAGAATCTATTAAGTAGTTTTCTCATAAAGAGTCGAAATATATTTTTCGGCTCTTTCTTTATATTCATTGATTTTTTTAGAAAAATATTATATATTAATAGTATAAAAAAAGATAAAGAAGGAAAATACAAATGAAAGAAAATAAAACACTAATGCAATATTTTGAATGGTATTTAAGACCAGAAAATAAATTATGGAATAAAGCAATAGCAAATGCCCAATATCTATCAGCAATAGGAATAACAGATGTATGGTTTCCACCAGCATATAAAGGTGCAGGAGGAAAATATGATGTAGGATATTCTGCATATGATTTATATGATTTAGGAGAATTTGACCAAAAAGGAAGTATAGAAACAAAATATGGAACAAAAGAGGAATATATAAATGCAATAAAAAAATTACATGAAAATGGAATAAGAGTATATGCAGATATAGTATTAAACCATAAAATAGGAGCAGATGAGCCTGAAATCGTTTATGCAAGCGAAGAAGAACAAACAAATAGAAATGTAGATACATCACTTCCAAAAAAAATAACAGCATGGACAGTATACAATTTTAAAGGAAGAAATAACAAATATTCAGACTTTAAATGGAATTACAATCATTTTAATGGAACAGATTGGGATGAGAGTGGGAGAAAAAATGGAGTATTTCGTTTCAGTGGAAAAAAATGGGATCAGAATGTTGATACCGAAAATGGAAATTATGATTATTTAATGGGAGCAGATATTGATTATAATAATCCAGAAGTTGTTGAAGAAATAAAAAAATGGGGAAAATGGTATGTAGAAACAACAAATATTGATGGGCTAAGACTAGATGCTGTAAAACATATAAAATCAGGATTTATGGCTGAATTTATTCATGAAATGAGAAAGATAAAAAAACTTGATTGTGTTGGAGAATATTGGAACAGAAATTTACAATCATTAGAAAATTATATAACAAAAACAAATTCAAGTATACCACTATTTGATGTACCATTACATTACAATTTATTTGAAGCTTCAAATAGTAATGGAAATTATGACATGGCAAGAATATTTGATAATACATTAGTAAAAGAAATGCCACAATTAGCAGTAACATTTGTAGATAATCATGATACAGAACCAGGACAAGCACTATTTTCATGGATTCAAGAATGGTTTAAACCATTAGCATATTCATTAATATTATTAAGAAAAGACGGATTACCATGTGTATTTTATGGTGATTTCTATGGAATACCATCACAAAATATAAAACCAATGGGTGAAAAATTAGAGAAAATAATAAAAGCAAGGAAATATTTTGCATATGGAGAACAAATAGATTATTTTGATCATCATGATATTATAGCATGGGTAAGAACTGGTGATGATGAACATACAGACTCTGGAATGGTTGCAATTTTAAGTGATGGGCCTGGTGGTTCTAAAATGATAAATGTAGGAAAAAAATTAGCAAATACAGTATTTTATGATTGGCTTGGAAACGTACAAGAAACAGTGTATGTTGATCAAGACGGTAATGGAATATTTTATTGTAATGGTGGAAGTGTATCTATTTGGGTAAAAAAAGAAAACATATATAACTAAAAAACTTGAAAAATAGGCATTTATATAGTATAATATACGACGACTATAAGGTTTATAGGTAAATCCAAAAAACCTAAATATAAAATAGCAAGGAATGTTGAAATTATGGATTATAAAGATTTAGCAGAATTAATCTTTCCAGATGTGAAAGACATATCATATTATGAAGAAAAATATCCTGAAAGAAATCTACCAGAAGGAGCTGTTGTAACAAGATTTGCACCAAGTCCTACAGGATTTGTACATATAGGAGGATTATATCAAGCATTAGTAGCAAGAACAGTTGCAAAGAAAACAGGAGGAGTATTTTTCTTAAGAGTTGAAGATACAGACCAAAAAAGAGAAGTAGAAAATGGTGTAACAGGAATAGTTAATTCATTAAAAGACTTTGATATGGCACCAGATGAAGGAATGATTTCAGATACAGAGGAAATTGGAAATTATGGACCATATAAGCAATCATTAAGAAAAGAAATATATCAAGCATATGCTAAATATTTAATAGCACAAGGAAAAGCATATCCTTGTTTCTGTACACAAGAAGAATTAGATGAAATTAGACAAAAACAAGAATCAGCCAAAATAAGACCTGGATATTATGGTGTTTGGGCAAAATGCAGAAATTTAACAGTTGAAGAATCAGCTGAAAAAATAAAAAATGGAGAACCATATATAATAAGATTCAAATCACCAGGAAGAGAAGATAGAAAAATCAAACATAAAGATGTAATAAAAGGAAATGTAGATTTCCCAGAAAACGATTTAGATATAGTAATAATAAAAGCAGATGGACTTCCAACATATCACTTTGCACATGCAGTTGATGATCATTTAATGCATACAACACATGTAATAAGAAGTGATGAATGGTTATCATCAGTACCATTACATTTACAATTATTCCATGAATTAGGATTTAAAGCACCAAAATATGCACATATTTCACCAATTATGAAAAATGATAATGGAGGAAAGAGAAAATTAAGTAAAAGAAAAGATCCAGAAGCAGCTGTTGAATATTATAAAAAAGAAGGAATTCCTTCAGAAGCAGTTAAAGAATATTTATTAAATATTGCAAACTCAACATTCGAAAATTGGAGAAAAGCAAATCCAGATAAATCAATAGATGAATTTGATTTCCAATTAAATAAAATGAGTGTAAGTGGAGCATTATTTGATATGATAAAATTACTTGATATTGGAAAAACAGTAATATCAAAAATGACAGCTGAAGAAGTATATAATTATTCATTAATTTGGGCAAAAGAATATGATGAAGAATTAGCTAAAATGTTAGAAGATAAAGAATATGCTTTAAAAGTATTTGGAATTGAAAGAGGAAATAAGAAACCAAGAAAAGATATTTCAAAATGGTCTGATGTAATGTATAATATTGGATATATGTATGATGATGAATTTTATGGAAAAGTTAATGAATATCCATATCAAGTTATTTCTGATAAAGAAGATATTGCGAAAATATTAGATTTATATATTTCAAAATATTATAATGAATCAGATGATAAACAAACATGGTTTGATAAAATTAAAGAATTAGCAGTAGAGATGGGATATGCAGGTGAAGTTAAAGAATTTAAAGCAAATCCAGGAATGTATAAAGCACATGTTGGAGATGTAAGTACAGTATTAAGAGTTGCTTTAACTGCTAGAACAAATACACCAGATATGTATGAAATTATGCAAGTATTAGGAAAAAATAGAATTGCAAAGCGTTTAGAAGTTGCTAAGGAGAACTTAAAATAAGTGAAAGTAATTTTTGTTGATGTTGATGGAGTTCTAAATTCAGATGATTTTATAGATAGTGTAAAAGGAAAACAAGATATTGATATAAAAACAGTTTTATTATTAAAAAGAGCAATTGAGGAAACAGGTGCGAAAATTGTAATGGATACATCTTTTAGATATACACAATCATTTTTAAAAGTTCAAGAAATGTTGTTACAAAATGGAATTATGTTTGATAAAACACCTTTTATTGATAATGAAAGAGGAAAAGAAATAAAACAATATTTATCTGAACATAGAAACATTGAAGATTATATTTTGTTAGATGATGTTGTGTTTTCGGATTTTGATAATGAATTATTAAGTCATTTAATAAAAATGGATGATACAAATACACGAGGAATAGGGAAAGGCCTTCAAAAAAAAGATATAGAAGAGATTATCAGAAGGTTTGGAAGAAAAAAAGATTTTAAGGAAATTGAAAGATAGGAGGAACAATATGGAATATAACATAGGAGATATAGTTAGAACCAAAAAAACACATCCATGCGGAAGTAAACTTTGGGAGATAACCAGAGTTGGTGTTGATTTTAAATTAAAATGCCTAGGGTGTGGCCATATTATTGTTCTTGAAAGACCCAAAGCCTTAAAAGCAATAACAAAATTAGAGAAAAAAGCAGAATAAAAAGAAATAGAGCTGATTGGTAAAGTTGGCTCTATTTCTTTTTAGAATAAATAAGAAAAAATGAAAATTTTTCTTTGATTTGTTCTCGCCCAATTTGAGTTTTCGACTAAAAGGAGAAAATCTCAAAGGGCTAGTGATTGTAGCTATTATATAAAAAACTCTCGTCCTGTAATGGGACGAGAGAAAGATATATTCTTTTTTAGTGAATGTTATATTTAGACAGTGAATACACCAAGTTGTTCATTGTTCTGCGATACCATCCACTGATCACCACGTTCGGCATTATTGGTGCCACACCAAGTAATGGTGGCATTGTGATCACTTGCAATTTTGGCAACGATCTTAAACTGACTGTCAAAGTTAGCTTGCCATTCAGCTTTAGACTTTGCCATTTTTTCTTTTTCTTCAGGATGTTCCTCCAACCATCTTTCAGTGAACTTTTTGTATTCAGCATCAAATGAGCTATTAAAAGGAATATTAGCCTTGAAGTTGAAGTCTAAAATGGTAGGGATATTAGCTTCATAGCACCCTTTGTAAGGGTGAAGCCAGCCGAGCCAAATTGCTTCGCAAGTTTTGTACAGCTTGAGAGAATCTTTTCCAAAAATTGACTCAAGGCTGACAGATTTGCGATGGTTTTTCAGATTGTCAATAAAAACATTCATTTTTGTACCTCCTAGGCAATTGCCTATTATAAAATGTGTTTTTCCATGTTGAAAAGGAGTTCCAACATTCGAACTATTCTTTATTATAACAAAATTTACAGAAAATGTCAAACAAAAAACGGAAAAAGAGCTATAAATCAGCTCTTTTTTCTTTTATAATTCGACAAAATATTTTATAAAAAATATAAATTTGACATTTTTAAATATATTGTTCAATTATATTCCAAACATCTTCACAATAAATTTTCTTTTCAGAAGAAAATGGTAGTGTAGTAATATCACCAATAGGGTTTAATTGATTTTGAATATTTTTAGAAGCATCAAGAACTTTAGTTTTAGCAATTTTATCAGCTTTATTTGTAAGAATCATACAAGGAAGACCACTTCTAATAACATAATCATACATTAAAAAATCATTTGAAGTAGGGTCATGTCTAATATCAACTAAAAATATAATTAAACAAATTTCTTTGCGATGTTTTAAATAACTTTCAATAAATTCTCCAACTTTTACTTGTTCTTGTTTTGACATTTTGCTATAACCATAACCAGGTAAATCAACAAAATAAAATTTGTCATCCATATTATAAAAATTTAGTTGACGAGTTTTACCAGGTTCACTACTTGTACGAGCAAGTTTTCTTCTATTAATCATTGTATTAACAAAACTAGATTTTCCAACATTAGATTTTCCAACTAAAACAACTTCTGGTAGACCATTTTGTGGATATTGACTTTCTTTTACAGCAGAAACTTCAAAACGTGGATTTTTTATTATCATAATTAAATTCCTTTCTTATACATGATATGTGGATATTATAACATTGAAAACTTAAAAGTGCAAGTTAATTACTTGTAAACAAAAAATGGTTGTGATAGAATAAAAACATAAAAGAAAGGATTAATATATAATGAAAAATTATTTTGAAATGTTGGACAAAACAATAAAAGAATATTTTAAAATACTATCAGATGAAATTCCTGATTTTTTAAATGAATATATAAATACAAAAGAAATGCAAAAACAATCTGGAATAAGTGTATCATGTGGTACATATTATACTAAACTATTTGATAAAATGATATGGTATTCAAGTTTAGACCATAGTATAGCTGTAAGCTTAATTGTGTGGAATTTTACAAAAGATAAAAAACAAACACTTGCAGGATTGTTTCATGATATAGCAACACCAGTATTTAAACATAGTATAGACTTTATGAATGGAGATTATGAAAAACAGGAATCAACAGAAGAACTTACAACCAGAATAATAAATGAATCACAAGAGATAATGAAATTATTAAAAAGAGATGGAATAAAAGTAGAAGAAGTTGATAATTATCATATATATCCAATAGCAGATAATGATACACCAATGTTATCAGCAGATAGATTGGAATATACATTATCAAATGGATTAGGGGTTCGTAAAAAAGTTTGGAACTTAAATGATATAAAAGAAATTTATGATAATATAGAAGTACAAAAAAATGAGCAAGGAATTGATGAACTTGGCTTTAAGGATAAAACAATTGCTGAAAAATTTGTGAAAGGAATGAGAATATTATCAAATTCTTATATAGATAATAAAACAAAATTATCAATGCAATTTTTAGCAGATATAATGAAAAATATGTCTTATAAAAATTTAATAACCAAAAAAGATTTATATGAATTATCTGAAAAAGAAGTAATAGAAAGAATTGAAAATTGTAATTATAAGGATATCTCTAAAAAATTTAATTTCTGGAAAAATGCTTATGAAATAAAAGAAAGTGATAAAGAAGTTAAAGGTAAATATTGTGTAAATATAAATGCAAAAATAAGATATATTAATCCATTAGTAAATGGAAAAAGAATAAGTGAAATATCTGAAATTGCCAAAGAAGAAATAAAAAAGGCACTAGAATACAAAACTTATAAATATGCATATTTAGATTTTGACAATTTTTAATTTTTATAATAATATAATTGGACAGACATAAGATTAGAAGAAGAAAGGAAGAAATACAATGGAAAAGAAAATTGAAGAATTAAATGGATTTAAAGATTTGAGAATAGTTGATAATTTTTATCAAACATCAAGCTTTTTTCCAATGCCAACAACAGAAATAGGAACATTAAGTGAATCAGGATTAACAAATTTAGGATCATATTCACTATGTTTTCCTTATTACATAGCAGGAAAGGACTATTATGCAATGATACTTTGTTGCAGAAACAGTTCAAATACAGCTAAAAATATATTAAGAACAGGAAAATGTACAATTAATTTTATAACAGATAAAAGAAAATATTTTAAAGAAGCAGTAAGATTAGGATATCCAGGAGAAACAACTGAAGAGAAAATGAAAGACTGTATTTTTAATTTAGTTGATGGAAAAAGAGCAAGAGAAAATCCAAATGAGCAATATCCAAAAATAATCCAAGAAGCATTCCAAGTATTTGAATGTACATGGGTTAGAGAATTAGATGGAGCAGAAAATGATAAAGTGCAAGATGAATATTTACCACCATATCATCAATTTAATGGAATAACAAGTCAATTTGGAGCACATTTCATATTAAAAATTGATAATATTTTAATGAAACCAAAATATTATGATGCAATAATAAATGGAGTTAATGCAAATGTATTTCCACAAGTTCCAGTAGACTATGGATATCGTGATAATAAAAACTTCTGGTATACAAGATTTAAAAGACCTATATCAGAACCAATTCCGGCAAGTAAGGGAATAAGTTTAGATACAGTAAAATATGCTGCATCAAGAATTGATCCAGAAATAAAATTTACAGATGAAGCATGTGCAAAATTAATAAAAGTTCCAAGAGTATTTTTAAATACTGTATTAAAAGGGTGTGTTGCATGGGCAAAAGAAAATAATGTAACACTAATTACAGAAAAGGAAATGGCTATAATTCAAGATAAAAGAAATAAAGAGAAAAAATAAACAACATATGGGATGTGATAGAAAATAAATGGTAGATAAAATATCGGTAATAAGATTTCTAATAGAAGATTGTTATAAAAATTTTCCAGAATTAATAGAAGAAATTCCGAAAGAAGAAATGTATAAAATATTAGAAAATAATATTTCAGCAATAGAAGTTGAAAAAGAATTAGAAGGATCTGATGGACTGTATGATATTTCAGAAAGAACAATATCTTTAGCTAGTAAAGATATTGATATAGGGATTGAAGATATAAAAAAAGAACAAGATATAGCTGGAACATTGGCACATGAAGGAATACATGCTTTATTTAGAAAAAATGAAGATGATACTCGGAATTGATAGAGAAAGAAAGATAGTAAATATAAAAGGTTTGGCAAAATTTACAAAAGCAAGATACAAATCTTCAAAATCAGTATTAGAACATATAATAGATTTAACAAAGGTAAAAGACGATTTTGAAGATAATAAATATTTTGGTACAGCATTAAATGAAGGAATAACAGAATGGGTAAGATTAAAAACGGTATCTGGAAATGAATCATATGAGATGGAAGTTAATGTTGTAAAACAGATAGAAAATATTATAGGTGCAAAGAAAATTATAGAAATTGTTAATACAAAACCAGAAGAAATGTATAAAGCACTAAATATGAGTAAAAGTGAATTCGAAAATTTTTGCAATAAGATAGATTATCTAGAATTTATTAATTCTCTAAAAGAAAAAATTCAAGATAATTTACTAAAACTTAATGATGGGAAACAAAAGCTAGAAAGATTCAATAAAAAAGAAGGAAAATATATAAATAAAGAGATAAAAAGTACAGCCATTTATATTCAAAAACAATTAATTACAAAACTTATAATTCCATATTTTGAAAATAATTCTGATGGGAGTGAAATATTTGAAAAAGTATTAAAATGTAAAAATTTAATAAAAGATTATTTTCGATGGATATATATAGATAGAGAGGTATTCTCTGAATTTACAAAAACAAGTGAATATAAAAAGTTAAGCAATATGCTTGATAAAATAATTATTCAATGTATAAAACAAAATCAACCTAATATAGAAAAATTGGAAAAGAAAAAAATTTTCGATTTTTATAGAATATTGTTAGATAAATTTAATGAAATTAATGATAGTAATTATAGAGCATTTGTACAAAAAATTTGGAAAAGAATAGAAAAAATCCAATTAGAAGAAGATGCAAATATACTTGAAAAAGTAAAAGCAGAAATAGAGAGGCAAGATAAAATAGATGTAAGATTATTTTCAAAAGATTATAAAAATGAGTATACAAGTGTGGATATAAATAAAAAAGTTAGTGAACTAATATTAAGAAGAAAATTGACTGATGTACAATATAGAGATTTACAGAGTGAAATTGGAATATATAATTTTTGCAAACAAGTAATAAGTAGAAAAGATATTAAAAGACTAAAAAATAAAGATGGGAGTACAAGATATTATGTTTTAATAAATGGGGAAGAGTATGCAGATCCATATTTTAAAAAATTAAAATTTGGAAAAAAATTTTTAAGCTCTAGAAGATATGAAATTAAAGAAGAAGCAATAGCTAATTTAAAGGAAAATAAGTTTAAATACAATTTAATAGTAGATTTTAACAAAGTAACTTGTCCGATTGTAGAAAAGAGTTCAGAAAAGGTGGTTGAAGATGTTGAGAGATAGAAAATACATCTAATAAAATTGTATTTTATTAGATGTATTTTTTATTGTTTAAAGTATTTCTATATTATCAAAATTTATATTATTAATATCATCAATTTGAAAAGATGAATTCTTTATTAATTTTGAATATCCTGTTTTCATTATGTCTTTAGTTAGACCAAAAACTTGAGCATATGATAGATATCTATCCCATAATATAATTTCTTCAGGATATTTATCGGCAAAATTTCCAAAATCTTTTATAAAAGCCTTGAAAGCTTTTAATTTGTTAAGTTCATTAATACCTTTTGGGGTAAGTTTTAAACTTTTAGAAATTTCTTTATTATATTGTTCATCAATAGTATTTTTGGCTTCAAATATAATTTTAAAAATTACTTCAACAAAAGAAAAAATAAATTTTAAAATAGCATAAAATAATTTTCCTAATAGTAATCCAAATGGTATTGCTAAAACAGAAAGAAATGGTGAATATTTAAAAAGTATAAAAGCAATAATTGAAATACAAAGAATGCAAAGAACTATATGTAAAACTTTATAAAACTTATTCATAGTTTCAGATATATTTATGCTTTTTTTATTTTTAGGTGTACTGATAGCATATAAGCCTAAAGCCATTCCATCTTCAAGACAATAATTGTACCATGTTTTATAATTAATTCTTTTTATTGTTTTTCTTTTTAAGGCATAAAAAATGTAATTTTCATTACTTAATAAATTGGTAGGATTTTTTTCTAACATATGTATAGTGTATTTATCTCCATGATATTCTAATGAAAGATATTTTCTAGCACATAAATCAAGAATAACGGCAACAATATCTTTTTCGTTTTCTAGTGTTGAATCAAAAAGCAATGAAGTTACACCTATTCCAAAATTATTAGGCAATTCTCTAAAATAAATATATGGATTTTTATTAATTGAAGATATATGGTTAAATAATAATTTTAATTTTCCAAGACATTTTCCTATTAATGAAAAGAAGATGATAAATATCCACATTATATATCCAAAAAAGATAAGTGCAAGAAATGGTAATGTATCAGATACGATGTCATTTTGCAAAATATCTAAAATATTTGGACGTTTTATTAAATAATATATCAAAAAGCAAGTTGGAAAAACTAAAAAAATTCCATAAAATATAATTCCTATAATTATTAATGTTGGACCTAATTTTGCTTTATATTCTGGTGTTGAGTATTTTGTTTTTTTCATAAGTAAATCTCCTTTATAATTCGATAATATTAATATATCATAATATAAAATTTAATACAAGGATTACCAAATGGAAAAATATTGTTATAAACTGATTATAGTAAAACAAGATTGACAAGTTTTAGTTTTTATAATAATATATCAATAAAGTAAATGGTTATAGGATGTGAGAAAATGAATTGTGAAATTCAAGAAAAATGTGGAGGTTGTGTGTATGGAAAAAAGCAATATGCACAACAATTAAAAGATAAAACAGAATATGTAGAAAAGCAATTAAAAAAGTTAAAACAAAATATAAAAGTAAATTATTGTATTGGAATGGAAAATCCATACAATTATAGAAATAAAGGAAAATATGCTTTTAAGAACGGAAAAATGGGATTCTTTGAAGAAGGAACTCATAAAATTGTATATGCAAAATGTGCAATACAAAATGAAAAAATAAATCAAGTTGCAGATTACATATTTGAACTTGTAAAAAAATATCATATTAGTATTTATAATGAGGATACAGGAAAAGGTTTTTTAAGACATGTAGTAATTAGATATGGATTTTTTACTGATGAGGTAATGGTTATATTTGTTACTACAGAAGGAAAAATGTATAAAAAGCAAGAGATTATAAAAGATCTAACAACAAAGTTTAAAGAGATAAAATCTATTATTCAAAATATTAATATAAGAGAAACTAATGAAATATTAGGAAATAAAAATTTTAAAATGTATGGAACAGGTTTTATAATGGACAAGCTTGGAGAATTAAAAATAAAAATTTCACCTTTATCTTTTTATCAAGTAAATCCTATTCAAATGAAAAAACTATATGATATAGCAATTGATTTTGCTAAGCTTACAGGGAATGAAGTTGTTTATGATTTATATTCTGGAATTGGTACTATTTCTTTAAGTGTTGCCAAAAAGGTCAAAAAGGTTTATGGGATAGAAATCGTAAAAGAAGCAGTGATTGATGCAAGAGTAAATGCAAGAATGAATAATATTACAAACACATCTTTTATGGATGGAAAAGTTGAAGAGTTGTTACCTAAATTATGTAGTAAAGAAAAAGCAGATGTGATTTTTGTTGATCCACCTAGAAGCGGATTAGACGGTAAAACTATTAAGACAATTATTAAGGTTAAACCAAAAAAGCTTGTTTATATTAGTTGTAATCCAGATACTTTAGTTGATAATTTGCTTTTACTTGAAAAGGATTATGATATTAAAGCTGTTCAACCTGTGGATATGTTTCCTTTTACTAGCCATGTGGAGTGTGTAACAGTACTAGAACGAAAAAATATTGAAAAATAAAATTTGTTAAGAGTTTTTATAATAAAGGAGAATAAATAATGAAAATATTGATGGGAACCAAAAATCCTGGAAAAATAGAAGGTGCAAGACAAGCATTTGAAAAATACTTTAATAATGTTGAAATAGAAGGAATATCTGTAGAATCAGAAGTTGGAAACCAACCAGTTAATGAAGAAATATTACAAGGTGCAAAAAATAGAGTAAAAAATTTAAAGAAATATGCGATTAAAAATAATATACAAGTTGATTTTTATGTATCAAGTGAAGCGGGAATAACTAATTCTTTAGGAGAGTGGATAGATATAAATGCAGTTATTATAGAAGATAGGAATGGTTTTCAAAGTTTTGGGACAAGTCAAGGATTTCCAATTCCAGATAAATATATAGATGAGATAAAAGAAACAGAACTTGGAAAAGTTATGGATAGAATATTTAAAGGTAAAGAATTAGGAAAGGGAAAAGGCGGAATTAGTTTTTTGACTAAAGATGAAGTAACAAGAATTGATTTAACTAGAAATGCATTTATAATGGCCTTAACTAGATTTATTAATGAAGATTTATGGAAATAATAAAGTTTAAAAATATATTATAATATAAGAGAATATGCAAAAAGTTAACAACAAAAAAACTTGATAAAAATAGATATATTTTTATCAAGTTTTTTATTATTTAATTTCTATATTATCAAAAGTTATATTATTAATATCATCAATTTGAAAAGATGAATTTTTTACTAATTTTGGATATCCAGTTTTCATTATTTCTTTTGTTAATCCAAAAACTTGTGCATATGATAAATATCTATCCCATAATACAATTTCTTCAGGGTATTTATCAGCAAAGTTTCCAAAATCTTTTAGAAAAGCTTTAAAAGAATATAATTTTTGATATTCACTAATTCCTTTAGTTGTTTTGTGTAAAGTGTTATTTAAAACTTTATTATATGATGAACTAATTGCATTTAAGTATAATCTAATTATAAAAGTAATAAATTCAAAAATTAATCTAAATACCATATATATAATAAAAGTTAAAATATATAAAATAGATGTAAACAATGTAGTAAATTTTAATAATGAAATAATAATTGGTTGCCAATTTGTAATGTTAGAAGTGTTTGTTAATGATGATATAACGACTAAAATTGCAGCAATAAATCCCATAGATAGACAAATAATAAATATTGTTATAAATGTACTTCTATCAGATATTTTAAATAATCTTTCAAAATAATTTTCTCTTTTTTTGTATGAGAAAAGATTTAGATTAATTCCATCATTTAAACAATGATTATACCATACATTATAATCTAAATTTTTTAGGTTATTATTTATTATTGAACTTAAAATATATCTTTCATTATATAATAGATATGTATCAGGTTTTTTTAGAACAGAAATAATATATTTATCATTTTGTTTTGATAAAGTTATATATTTTTTTGCACATAAATCTAATAATACTGCTATAATATCTTTATTATTTTCTATTGTAGAATCAAAAAGTATAGAGGTTACACCAACACCAAAGTCAGAAGGAAGTTCTCTGAAATAGGTATAAGGATTTGTGATATGTTCCCAAAATTTTTGGCGAAATACTTGAAATTTTGCAAGTAGAAATCCAATAAGATGTAAAATATTTAATAACCAAAAGGCATATACAAGATATTTTATTCCCCAAAAAAGATTTGTATATCCATAATAATCTCTTATACATAAATATGTTAAATAAAACATTCCTATATATATAATAATTAATATTGGAGTTAATATAAAATTTTTAAATGGATTAGATTTTGTTAATCTTGTTTTTTTCATTTAAGTCTCCTTTGTACTATTATTGTAATTAATATATCATAATGAAAAATTTTATACAATATACAAAGTAAAAAATGTTCACATTAAATTGTGAACATTTTTTACTTTATTTTGTAGGAATTAATTTTTCTTTTCCACCCATATATGGTTGTAAAACTTTAGGAACAGTAATACTTCCATCTTCATTATAATTACATTCGATTAAAGCAATTAAAGCTCTTGGTGTAGCTAAAACAGTATTATTTAAAGTATGAACAAATTTGTTTCCATCTTTTGTTTTATATCTAATATTTAAACGTCTAGCTTGTGCATCACCTAAAGTAGAACAAGAACATACTTCAAAATATTTTTGTTGACGTGGGCTCCAAGCTTCGATATCACAAGATTTAACTTTTAAATCTGCCATATCACCACTACAACAATCAAGTTGTCTTACTGGAATATCTAAGCTTCTAAATAATTCAACAGACATTTTCCACATTTTATTATACCAATCCATAGATTCTTCTGGTTTACAAAGAACAATCATTTCTTGTTTTTCGAATTGATGAACTCTATATAATCCTCTTTCTTCAAGACCATGTGATCCAATTTCTTTTCTAAAACATGGAGAATATGAAGTTAAAGTAAGAGGTAATTGAGATTCATCAACAATTTGTTCCTTAAATCTTCCAATCATACTATGTTCAGATGTACCAATCAAATATAAATCTTCACCTTCGATTTTGTACATCATAGCTTCCATTTCATCAAAAGACATAACACCATTAACAACACTACTTCTAATCATAAATGGTGGAATACAATATGTGAATCCATGATTAATCATAAAATCACGAGCATATGCAAGCATAGCTTCATGTAAACGTGCTATATCACCAATTAAGTAATAGAAACCAACACCACTTGTACGACCAGCACTTTCTTTGTCTAATCCATCAAATTTTGCTATAATATCAGCATGATGAGGTATTTCATAAGCTGGAACAATTGGTTCACCAAATCTTTCAACTTCAACATTTTCACTATCATCTTTTCCAATTGGAACAGAATCATCAATGATATTAGGTATTTTCATCATTCTATTTCTTATTTCTTCTGTATATTTTTCTTCAAGTTCTTCATTTTCTTCAATTGCAGAATTTACACTTTGAACTTCTTGACGAATTTTACCAGCTTCTTCTTTTTGACCTGCTTTCATAAGTTTTCCAATTTCATCACTTAATCTTTTTCTTTCAGAACGCAGATTGTCCCCATTTAATTTTGCTTCTCTATTTTTTTTATCTAGTTCTATAACTTCATCAACTAAAACAAGTTTGTGATCTTGAAATTTCTTTTTTATATTTTCTTTTACTAATTCTGGATTTTCTCTTATTAATTTAATATCTATCATAACGGCATATCCCTTTCTTTATTAAATTCCTCAGTTAGAGGCTATACATCGGACATTATACAATAAAATTATGGAAATTTCAATAAGATTTGTGTAAATTGTACATAATAGGAAAAATAAGATAATAAAATTAATAATAAATATTCGAAAGGAGAAGAGATGGAAGAAGAATATCTTTTAAATAAAATGATTAAAGGAAAAACTGAAAAAGAAAGAGAAATTGAATTAATGCAAAATATTATTGAAACAAAAGAAAAATTGCAAAATGCTAGAAAAAATTTTGAATATGCAGAAGATGGCATGATTGATTATTATATTTATCAAATAAAGGCAAATCAATCAAAATTAGATTATTTAATAAAATTAGCAAAGAAAAAAGGAGTTATTCTTTCGAGAGATAAGGAAGTAAAAATAAGAATGATTTTGCAGAAGAAATTAGTTGGATAATTTTTGTAAAATTATTTACAATTTTAAATATAAAATGATATAATTGAGTTATAAATATTGAAAACAAAGGAGAAAAAATGATAAAAACACTTGCAGAGCAAAGAGTATTTGCATATAGTATAGCAATTATATATAATGTTTTTATGACATATAAAAGAACAAAAAAAATATCTGTAGCAATAATAAATACGGTGATAGCAATAATATTAGGAACAGTTACAGCAAGAATAATATGGTTTATAAATTCTGGAAATAAAGATATATCTCAATTATTTATTTGGAAACTTAAGTATTTTAAAATTTCTGGAGTTCTTATAGGTGGAGCCTTAGGAATGCTTATATCAATAAAAATATTTCCTAAATATAGAACACAACTTATAGATACTATGATGGAATCAATATTTTTGAGTGCTGCAGTTGGAAAAATAGAATGTTTTATAAAAGGGTGTTGTGTTGGAAAAGTAATGCCAGATAAGATTCTTTCATATACTGTAGCTTTAGGATATATACATATAGAGTATCCAGTTCAATTAATAGAAACAGGTGTATGGCTAATTGGATTTTGTATATTAGTTAAATATAAAGGAAGGATTAGTGATTTAAAAAGAATTGCATTGGCAGTTCTAGAATATGTTATAATGAGGATGTTTGTTATAGAACAATTATTTCGAGATGCAAAACTATTTGGTGGTCCTAAAATGATAGTTATATATTGTTGTATAATTACGATATGTTTAATAGTCTTATTTAAAGATATAAAAAAAGAAAAATGTAAAAATTAATAAAAAATTTACATTGTAATTCTTAAATTTTATATAATAAAATATAAAACTAAGGAGAAAAAATATGAAAGTAAAAGAAAATGGAATGTCATTAATAGCACTAGTAGTTACTATAATAGTACTTATATTATTAGCCGGAGTAACAATTTCAAATATTAGAAATGATAGTGGGTTATTCAATAAAAGTTTAGAAGCAAGAGATGAAAAAATAGCAAGCGAAGAAAATGAGGCTATTCAATGGGCAGCAACACAAGCTGTTGCAGACGATAGCAATAAAACAGGGCAAATAATCTATAAAGGACAAATAGCTGAAAAACTTGATAAATATATAGGAAATCAAAATGAAGATATGGAATATCAAATATTTGGACCTGAAGAAGAGTATAAAGGAACAATGATAATTTCAGATACATATGTTGTTGAATTTTCAAAATCAGGAAATTCTTATATTATTGATGGATCTGGAAATGTAAGAAGAGATGAAACAGGAGATAAAGTTGCAAGTAGAGATGGTGTGTTAATAAAACCAGCATCAACATCTATAAATATCGGATCAGAATTAACTTTAAATATATTAGCAAATACAAATGATTATAAAGTAACATGTTCAGATGAAAGTGTATTGCAAGTAAAAAAAGATTTGTCAGGAAATATTAAAGTAACAAATAATACAATTACAGTAAAAGGGTTGAAATTAGGAAAAGCAACAATAGTTGTAGAAACATCAAAAGAAAAAAGAGCAATAAGTTATATAACAGTACATCAAGAACCAACATCAATAGAATTATCAGCAACTTCAGAAATATTAGATATATCATCAGTAATAAAATCATTACAAATAAAACCAACAATATATCCAAGTACAGCAAATTATAAAACAGGAATAACTTGGACAAGTAGTAACAATGATGTTGCAGTAGTAGATTCTAATGGATTTGTGACAGGAATTTCGAATGGCGAAGTAACAATAACTGCAACAACAGAAAATGGAAGAGCAGCAACATGGAAAGTGGTTGTAATATCAACACCATTAGAAATAAGTTTGGATTCTGAAAACTTAGTGTTAGATATTAATGGGGTAAATACACATCAGTATGCTACAACAATATATCCAAGTACTGCAAATGCTAGTATAGGATTAAGATGGGAAATAGAGAGTTCAAGTAGTCCAAATGTTATATCAATTTCATCAAATGGAGTGGTAACAGGTCTTTCAAATGGAACTGCAACAGTAAGAGTAACAACAGAAAATAATAAAACAGCAACAGGATTTGTAACAGTACAAACATCACCAATAGGAATACAATTAAATAAGAATAATGTAACACTTGATTTAACTGCAAATCCTAAATCAATACAATTAACTTCAACAATATTACCAAGTACGGCAAATGTACAAAATGTAGTAAAATGGTCAAGTAGTAATTCAAGTATAGCATCAGTTGGAAATGATGGAACTGTTATAGGTGTTTCAAATGGAACAGCAGTTATAACGGCAACAACTCAAAATGGAAAAACAACGAAATGTAATGTGAAAGTACAGACATCACCAGTAAGTTTATCGTTAAATAAAGCAAAAACAACATTAAATATGACAGGAACAAAAACTACAAAATTATATCCTGTGTATGATCCCAAAACATCTAATGTAAACACAAAATTAACTTGGAAAAGTTCAGATACATCAGTAGCAACAGTAGATCAAGATGGAAATGTTACTGCTAAAAAGAATGGAACAACAGTAATAACAGCAACAACTCAAAATAATAAAAGTGCAACATGTATAGTTACTGTTGAGACATTAATTGCTGGAATAAGATTAAATAAAGAATATGAAACTATAGAAAGTTTAGAATTAAATAAGCAAACATTTCAATTAGTAGCAACATTAACGCCATCAACAAGTACAGAAGGAATTATTTGGACGTCTAGTAATTCAAATGTAGCAGTAGTTAATCAAGATGGTTTGGTAATAATAAAAGGTGCAGGAAAAGTAACAATCACAGTAAAAAGTTCTAGTGGAACCCATTCAGCATCTTGCGTAATAACAGCAGTTCAACTATATGCAATAGTATTTGATGCACAGGGAGGAAGTGTTAATCCAACATCATATACTTTAAAAGCAGGAGATAAGTGCACATTACCACAAGCGTCTGCAAGTGGTTATGTATTCCAATATTGGGAATATAATGGAACACATTATTCTGCTAATACAATTTTTACAATGCCAGCTGCAAATGTTCATATGAAAGGATATTGGGCACAAGAAGGCGGTGGAGGTGGAGATGGGGGATGTTAACAAAATTAACATCCCAATTATTTTTGAAAAAACACCAAACAGTTGAAAAAAATCGAAAAAAATGTTATAATAGAATGAATAGGTAAATAAAAAAACAAAGGAGGAATGAAGATGGTAAATAAAAAAGAAAATGGTGTTTCTCTTTTAGCACTTGTTGTTACAATAATAGTATTAATAATAATTGCTGGAGCAGTGATAGCAAATATAAGAGGAAATAGCGGAATAATTAATCAAAGTGCGAATGCAGACAAAAAGAAATTAACAAGTGAGGAAAAAGAAGCTGTACAGTGGGCTGCAGCGCAAGCAGTAGCAGACGAAACGAATAAATCAGGTGTAATAGCAGATAAGACAAAAATACAAGAAAAATTAAATACATATATAGGGGATGCGGACTCAAAAAAATTTGAATATAATATATATGGACCAGGAGATACATATATAAATAAAATATTAACAGCAGATATATATGTAGTAAAATTCCAAAACACAGGAAATGCATATATAATAGATGAAACAGGAAATGTTAGATTAGATGAAGATAGTAGTGGAATTGTTGACAGAGATGGTGTATTAATAAATCCTGGATCAATCTCAATAAATAGAGAACCAACAGGAAAGTATTATGAGCTAAAAATAACATCAAATACAAAAGATTATAAAGTAACATGTTCTGATGAAAGTGTATTAGACGTAAAGAAAGATAAGAATGGAAAAATTTTAGTAGAAAATAATAAAATATTTGTAAGAGGAAAAGAATTAGGAAAAGCTACAATATTAGTAGAAACATCTAAAGAGAAAAGAGCTATGAGTTATGTAACAGTTCATCAAGAACCAACATCAATAGAATTAACTGCAAGTGGACATATATTAGATATATCATCAGCAATAAAATCATTACAAATAAAGCCAACAATATATCCAAGTACGGCAAATTATAAAACTGGAATAAAATGGACAAGTAGTAATAATGATATAGCTGTAGTAGATGAAAATGGATTTGTAACAGGAATTTCAAATGGAGATGTAACAATAACAGCAACAACAGAAAATGGAAAGACTGCAACTTGGAATGTAACAGTAATATCAACACCATTATCAATAGGATTAGACAAAGAAAATGTTACATTAGATATAAGTACAAATAAAACATATCAATTTAAAGCAACAATATATCCAAGTACAGCCAATACAGATATAGGATTAACATGGAGTAGTTCTGATAATAGTGTGGCAACAGTAAATAAAGATGGTGTAGTTACAGGAGTGAAAAATGGAACAACAGTTATAACAGTAGTGACAGAAAATAAAAAGGTAACATCAGCAAGTGTAACAGTACAAACATCACCAGTATCAATATCAATATCACCAAGTAGTGCAACAATTGATTTAAGTGCAGAAAATAAATCAGTACAATTAAAGGCAACAATATCACCAAACACAACTAATATAAAAAATAAAATAACTTGGACAAGTACTAATAATAATATAGCAACAGTAGATTCAAATGGATTAGTAAGGGGATATGCAAATGGAACGGTAACAATAACAGCAACAACAGCAAATGGAAAATCAACGAAAGCTACAATAACGGTACAAACATCACCAACATCTATTACATTAAGTACAAATAAAATAGTATTGGAGAAATATACAAATAAAAATTATCAATTAAAAGCAACAGTAAGACCAACTAATGCAAATGTATATACAAACGTATCTTGGACAAGTAGTAATAATGGTATTGTAACAGTAAATGGAAATGGATATGTAACGGCAATTGGAACTGGAACAGCTACGATAACAGCTACAACAGGAAATGGACTTTCTGCTAGATGTACAGTAGTTGTTGAAACCAAAGTACAAAGAATAACAGCTAGTCCCAATAGTGCTGCAATAAAGGTTGGAGATACATTTACTTCTAAAATAACATATTCGCCATCAGATACAACAGAACAAATTGTATGTGTTAATAGCAATTCTAAGGTTATAAGTACTAATATGATTGCAAGTGGAAATGGTACTTATAATTTAACAGTACAAGGGATAGCTATTGGAAATGCAACAATAACAATAAAGAATTCTAGTTCAACAGTATATACACAAATAAGTGTAAATGTAGGACTACATATTTCTAGAGGTTGGAGTGATGCAGGAGCTGTTTCATCAGGTTGGAAACAATTAGGAGACGTAATAAACAATACAGCATGTTCTACAATAAAATCTATAAAAGGATCAGCTAATATTGGTGCAAATTCAATGTGGTCTGATAGATATTTTGGATTGAGAATAATGGCTCTAGATACTAGTGGAAATTGGGTAGAAATATGGTCTAGATATAGTGGTACATTTACATGGAATTTTGGAAAAGATAGATATTATTCTGCAGACATATCATTAACCCCAAATAAAGTATATTATTCATTCGCTCTACAATTTATGTATTCAACAAATGTTGATTCTGGTGGAGCAAAATATAGTAATTTTTCAATAGATATAGGAACTTAAATAAAAAAAGTACAACTAAATTTTAGTTGTACTTTTTGTTTGGTTTTAATACTATGCACTGTGTGGAATGTCAACAACTTAGTGAAAAAATTGTTTATATAAAAAAATTTTTCACTAAGTTGTTGATATTGAGTTATGGTGGTAGATATTTTAAAGTAAACCCCTTGAAAAATTTAATAAGTTACGATAAAATACAAAAAGAAAAACGAAAAATAAAGGTGAAAAAACATGTATTTAAAAAGACTAGAAATGCAAGGATTTAAATCATTTGCAGATAAAACAATATTAGAATTTAGACCTGGAATAACAGGAGTAATAGGACCAAATGGATCAGGAAAAAGTAATATATCTGATGCTATAAGATGGATACTTGGTGAGCAAAGTATGAAATCATTAAGAGGAAATAAAACACAAGATATAATATTTGCTGGAACACAAAACAGAAAATCATTAGGATTTGCAGAAGCATCATTGGTATTTGACAATACTGATGGAACATTACCAATTGAATTTTCAGAAGTAACAATTACAAGAAAAATCTACAGAAGTGGAGAAACAGGATATTATATAAATAAAGCACCATGTAGATTAAAAGATGTTATTGAATTATTTATGGATACAGGAATAGGAAGAGATGGATATTCAATAATTGGTCAGGGAAAAGTTGATGAAATATTAAGCAATAAATCAGAAGATAGAAGGCATATATTTGAAGAAGCAGCAGGAATAGTAAAATATAGGTCAAGAAAAGAAGAAACAGAGAAAAAGTTAGAACAAACAAAACTTAATTTATTAAGAATAAATGATATTATAATAGAAATAGAAGGAAACTTAGAACCATTACAACTTCAATCAGATAAGGCAAAAAAATACTTAAATCTAAAAGAAGAATTAAAAAATATAGAAATTGGACTATTTTTATATAATATTGATAAATACAAAAAAGATTTAGAAGCACTTGTTCAAGATGAAGAAATAATGAAATCAACATTAAATCAAGAAGAAGGAAAACTTGAAAAAATAAAGATTTTAAAGGAAGAACTAAAAGATGAAATTGATGAAATAACAACAAAAATTGAAGAAATGCAAAATATTGGATTTGAGAGTCAAAAACAAATAGAACAATGTAATTCTAATATTAATGTAGCAGAAGCAAAAATTCAAAATAATAAAGAAATTGCAGAAAGAAATAAAATAGAAATATCAGAATTACAAGAGAAAATTGCTAGTTTAAAAAATGATATAGAACAAAAAGAGTCAAAGAAGAGTAATCTAAAAGAAAATAAAGCAAAATTTGAAAATGAATTAAAAGAAAAAGAAGAAGAATTAGCAAAATTAACTACCCAATTAAGTTCAAAAGAACTTGAAATGGAAGAAATCAAAAAGATTATAGAAAAAAACACTGACAGAAAATATGAATTACAAGCAGAAATAAGTAAAAAGCAAACTAATATAGAGAATTTGGAAAAAAGAAAAAGTCAGTTAAATCAAGAAATATCATCACAAACATTTGAAATAGATAGAATTAGAATAAAAAAAGAAGACATTGCAAAAGAATTTAATGAGACAGAATCAAATAGAAATAATATTTTGAAAAAACTTGAAGAAATAAAAAAGCAAAAAAATGAAATTACAACAAAAATTAAAGAGTTCGAAATTCAAATTGCTAATTTAACAAATGAAATGAGGATGAAAACATCAAGATATAATTTCCTTGTAGAAACAGAAAAGGAAAAAGAAGGTTATACAAAGAGTGTAAAATCATTATTAATTGATTGCGAAAAAACAAAAGAACTTGGAAAAGGTATGCATGGTGTTTTAGCCAATATTATAGATGTGCCAAAAGAATATCAAACAGCAATTGAAATGTGTTTAGGAGCAAGCTTACAAAATATTGTTACAGAAACAGAAGAAGATGCAAAAAAACTAATTGAGCATTTGAGAACAAATAATTTAGGAAGAGCATCATTCTTGCCAATTACGTCTGTAAAAGGAAAAAAATTAGATAATATAAAAGGCAAAAAAGATGGAGTAATAGGTATTGCTTGTGATTTAATAAAATTTGATAAAAAATATGAGCAAATTGTATTAAATTTATTAGGAAGAACAGTTATTGTTGATAATATGCAAAATGCAATAAAACTTTCAAAAGAAAATAATTATTCATTCAGAATAATTACATTAGAAGGTGATGTAATAAACCCATCTGGAACAATAACTGGTGGATCAGTAACTAAAAAAACAGTTAATATTTTAGGCAGAAGTAAAGAAATTGAAGAATTAAATGGACAAATTACTGAAATAAAAGAAAAAATTTCTAAATTAGAAAAATCAAAAGAAGAATATGAAAATTCATCAGAAAATGTATTAGAAGAAGCAGAAAATTTAGAAAAACAATTACAAGAAATTGAAATCTCTTATGCAACAGAAAAACAAAGAGTTGAATCAATTGATGAAAATATTCAAACAATAAGAGATAGAATAAATAAACAAAAAGACGAGATTTCAAAATCAGAAGAAAGTAAAAAAGAATTGTTAAATTCAAAAGAATTAGATGAACAAGAAATGGCTAAAATTTCTAAAGAAAATGAAGAAAAACAAGCAATTATAGATGAATTTGCAAGTTCAAACAAAGATAGTCAAACATATATAGATAATTTAAATGAAGATATTACAGATTTAAAAATATCTGTATCATCATTTAATGAAAGCGAAGTGTCAATTCAAGAAATGTCAGAAATGATTAATAAAGAAATTGAAACACATACAAAAAATGTTGAAATTAAGAGTGCTCAAATTGAAAAAGATGAAAAAGAAAATGTTGAACTTGAAAAACAAATAGAAGATACTAAAAAACAAATAGAAGAAATAAAATCTCAAGTTTCTAATAGTGGTGAAAATATTGAAAAATTGAAAAAAGATAGAATTGCCAAAAATGAAAAGCTAACTAAAAAAGAAGATGAACAAACTGATGAATTTAAAGTAATAGAGGACTTAAAAGCACAAGTTACAAAATTAGAAGTTAAGAAAACCAAAATAGAAGAAGATATTACAGAAATTATAAATAAGATGTGGGAAGAATATGAATTAACTCCTAATAATGCAGGAAATTATCCAATGCCAGAAAATGTACAATTAACTCAAAGAAAAGTTAATAATTTACGTACAGATATAAGAGAATTAGGTAGTGTAAATGTTGATTCTATTGAAGAATACAAGAATTTAAAACAAAGATATGATTTTATGTGTGAACAAAGATTAGATTTAGAAAGTACAATGGCAAAACTTAATAAAGTAATTGCTGAAATGCTAGATGTTATGAAAACACAGTTTAAAGAAAAATTTGAAATTATTAATAAAAATTTTGGAGAAGTATTTAAAGAATTATTTGGTGGAGGAATGGCAGAAGTTTCATTAACAGATGAAAACAATATTCTTGAAAGTGGAATAGAAATAAATGTACAACCACCAGGAAAGAAACTTCAAAGTATGACATTACTTTCAGGTGGAGAAAGAGCATTTACAGCTATTGCATTGCTATTTGCAATATTAAAAATAAATCCAGCTCCATTCTGTGTACTCGATGAAATTGAAGCAGCTTTAGATGATGTTAATGTTTATAGATATGCTGAATATCTAAAGAAATTTGCTAAAGATACTCAATTTTTAGTAATTACACATAGAAAAGGAACGATGGAAGCTGCAGATACTATTTATGGTGTTACAATGGAGGAAAAGGGTATTTCAAAATTGTTATCAATGAAATTAAAAGAAGCATAAAACAAAAGAAGCTACAATAAGTAGCTTCTTTTACAATCTTATTAATCCCATTAAAATTAAAACAATTCCTGAGAAAATAGACAAATACTTATCAGAAATATTTATTTTTTTACTTGCATAATATGCAATAATATTTCCACAATTAATAAAAATAGTATGGAACAATGCTGCAAAGAATGGATAAACAAAACCAGTAAAACCAATTATACCACAAGTAAGTCCAACACAGCTAGCATCAGTTGAAACAGCTAAAGCCAACAAAATAGCCTCATTTTTATCTATAGAATTTGAATGATCTAAATCATAATCTTCAGTATTTTTATTAAAACTTTTATAAATAGAATATATTCCAAGTAAAATTAATAAAGCAGAACCAATAAATGTTGCAACAGATGGTGAAAATAATCTTGAAATATGTTTACCAAGAAAAATTGCAAATGATGTTGAAACAAATGCAATTGAGAAAACAATTAAATTGCTAATTTTATTAATTCTAGAGTGCTTTATACCATATGTAATTCCAAGTGTTAAAGCATCTATACTAACAGATATAGCAAGTAATATACAACTTATCATAAAAAATAGAATCCTTTCTGACAATCAAATTGATAGTCTATCTTATATAATAATATGTATAATTAGAGAAAATGTGACAAATTAAAACAAAATTTTTAATGTACCTAATAAAATAAGAGAGAAAGATGATATATAAGAAAGTATATTGTCTGAAATATTAAATTTTGACAATAATAAATTAGCAATATTTGTACTACAATTAATAAAAAATAGTTGGAATACAGAAACAAAAATAGGCAATAAAAGGTCATTGAAGCCAATTATTCCACTTCCAAGGCCTACACAAAATGAGTCAATAGATAAAGCCAATCCCAAAAAAATAGCTTCTTTTTTATCAATTTCATTTGAATTATTAAAATCATAATTAGTAGTTTTGTTTGAAATGTTTTTGTATATGCCATAAATACCTAAAAATATTAAAAGAAGAGAACCTATTAATATAGAAAATTTTTCAGAAAGTAGTGAAGAGATACTATTTCCAATAAATATTGAAAAACTTGTCATAAGAAATGAAATTGAAAATAATGTAAAATTACTTATTTTTGAAATTTTAGTATGTTTTATACCATAAGAGATTCCAATTCCAAGAGAATCTATACTAACTGAAAGAGCTAATAAAATACAATTTAATAACATAAAAATATCTCCAATCTAAAAGTATTTTTATATTATAATATGTAAACATAATAAAAAAAGCATCAACATTGATGCTTAAAACTAATTTTGTTTTTTAGATTTTTTCTTAATTATGACAGAAGCAACAATTATTACTAAAATAACTGCAATAATTGCAATAACTCCAGCCCAACCTAAAATTGCTACAATTTTACTTCCTAATGACATAATAATTCCTGCTAATATAACACCTAAAGCAACAGCTGTGATACTTGTTTTAAAATCAAGTTTTAAAAAGCTTGCTGCAAGAGTTCCAGTCCATGCGCCCGTGCCAGGTAAAGGAATTCCTACAAATAAAAGTAATGCCCAGAATATTCCACTATTTCCAGCAGATGCTTTTAATTTTTCTCCACCTTTTTCACCTTTTTCTAAACACCATGTGAAAAATTTTCCTATTATTTTTTTATTTTTTCCCCATTCAAGTACTTTTCTTGCAAATAAATAAATAATTGGAACTGGTAACATATTTCCAATTATAGCTATTGGATAATATAATGAAATACTTAATTTTAAACTTTCAGCAATAGGAATAGCACCTCTTAACTCTACAATTGGTACCATTGATATGAAAAAAACTATTAAATATTTTACAACTATTGGTAAACTTGCCATGATAAATTCTCCTTTGTTAATGTTTATTTTTTGATATTAGTTTTCTAGTACTTTATTATTTTACTATAAATAATAAAAAAGTCAATAAAATCTTTTTGAGAATTTATTGACTTTTTATATGATTGTATAAATTTTTATCCTTAAGTATCTAACTTTATTATATTTACAATTTAAGTATTAGTTTTGATATTACTAATTTCAACAATTTGACGAACAAAAAGCCAATAAAATTTATAATATAATTTTTTTTTATTTTAATTGACTTTATTAATGTTTATTGATAAAATTTATTTGAGATAAATCATTAAGTTAGATACTTAAGTATAAAGAGGAGGAACATATGAAAAACAAAGGAGTAACATTAATAGCATTAGCAGTAACAATAGTAGTAATGCTAATATTGGCAGGAGTAACAATATCAGTATTAAATGGAGAAAATGGAATAGTAAAGCAAGCACAAAAAGCAAAAGAAGAATCAAAAATAAAGGAATTAAAGGAAAAGGTAAGAATAGATATAGCAGGAAAAAGAGTTGAAAATATAAATGGAGAATTAAGAGTATCAGTCTTAAAAGAAATATTAGATAAATATTTTGATAATGTACCAGTAGAAACACAAATAACATCAGAAACAGAATTAAAAGCAAAAGAAGAATATGGAAAATATGAAATGAAGATTTCAGATATAGACGTAGGAGAAATAACATATGAAACAAGTTATACAATATTTAAAGATGTAAATGGAGAACAAGTGCCAATACCTGAAGGATATATAGTCTCAGAAAATTCAGATGAAAACATAGTAAATAAAGGATTAGTAATATCAGACAGTAGAGGAAATGAATATGTATGGATATCATGTACAGTAAATTCATCAAGTAATAAATTACAATATAAAAGGACAGAATGGGGAGTGGAAAAAGATGGAACAGATAATAGTAGAGCAATAAAAGATGAACTAACATTAAAAGATATAGATGTAACATATTCAAAGACAGATACAGATAATGGAATAAATGAAGAAATATCAAAAGAAATAGTAGCCCAGATAAATGCAGAGAAAGAAAGTATAAAAAAATATGGAGGATATTATATAGGGAGATATGAAGTAGGAAAAGATAATAAAACAGCAGTAATAAAAGCAGAGCAAGAACCATATGTAAATATAAAATGGAGTAAAGCATATGAATTGGCCAAAGGAATAGGTGGAGGAGAAGGAGCAACAACATATTTATGTTCAAGTTATTCATGGGATACAGCGATTAATTTCATACAAAATACAACAGGAAAAAATTATGCAACAAGTATAATAGGATTTAATGGAAATTGGAAAAGTCAAGAAGTAAAAGACAGTAGTGGAAAAGTAATAAAACCAGTAAACACAGCCCCAAAATTAAATACAGGATTAACAACAGCATTATGTAATATATATGATATGGGAGGAAATGTAGGAGAATTTACAACAGAGTTAAATCCAGGTACGTCTGAGACGGTGGTTCTGCGAGGTGGTTACTACAACAACTTCAGTCCCGCAGGTTACCGCTGGGACAATAATTCTGGTAGTGCCGCTAGCTATTATGGTTTTCGAGCCACTTTATTTTTAAAGTAGCTCTGTCTACTGTTACAGCATTATAAAGAGGAGAAAATTAGACGAAAAGTGTCAAAATAAAATTATATAAAATTAAGGAAATAGAAATTTGATATGACAATAAATAATACATTAGATAAATATAGAACATCTGGAACATTAATATTAATACCCAAAACAGAAGAATATGTAAAATATGTTTTTCAGATTTTAATAAAAATACCAAGGATAGAAAAATTTAATATAGGTTCAGAAATAAAAACTTCTGCATTACAAATGTTAGAGTATGCGCATTTTATAAATAAAGATAGAAAAGATGCTTATACATATTTAAATAAAATAGACGCATTAATTAGTTATAATAGGTCAATGATAAGAATATTAAATGATGAAAAATCAATATCATCAAAAAATTATGAAACAGCAATAAATAAATTAGCTGAATTAGGAAGAATTATAGGAGGATTGCTAAAAGCAAATCCTAATATTAGAAAAGGTAATTAATGAATAGTGTAATAATTAGTGGAACAATTAAGAATATTGTGTATAAGTTAGTTGATAGGGGAAATATCTATGCATTAATAATATTAAAGCTTGAAGTTGAAAAATGTAAGAAAAATATAGAAATTATTGGAAAAAATAGATTAGCAGATGATATTTATAGAAAGTATAGTGTTATGGATAACGTAATAATTAATGGATACTTAAGGAAAATAAAAGATAACATGATAATAATAGTGAAAGATATTGAAAAGATATAAAAGGTTTGTGGGAAAATGGCAAAATGGATAAGGAATCAATATGACAAGGCATTGACATATGAAAAATTAATGAATTCGCATAAAAGGTCAAAAAGTGGAAAAGGGTTAAGAAGAGAAGTTATATTATTTTCATTGAAAGAAGAAGAATATATTGAATATTTATATGAAAAATTAAAAACTGGGACATATATTCATGGCAAATATTCAGCATTTAAAGTATATGAGCCCAAAGAAAGAATTATAGAGAAAGCTCCATATATAGATAGAATTGTACATAGATGGGTAGTTGATAACTTTTTAATTCCATATTATGTACCAAGTTTTATAAATACAACATATGCATGTATAAAAGGAAAACGGAATGCATCAAGCTACTTTAGATTTACAAAAAGCAATGCAAAAAATGAAAAAATCATATAGAGAATATTATATTTTAAAAATGGATGTAAGAAAATTTTTTAATAGTATTGATAAAAAAATATTATATAAAATATTGAAGAAAAGAATAAAAGATGAAAAATTATTATGGTTGATTAGACAAATATTATCAGCACAAGAAAGACAAAAAGGAATTGAAATAGGAAACTATACTTCTCAAACATTCGCAAATATTTACTTAAATGAGCTTGACCAGTATGCAACAAGAAAACTAAAAATTAAAAATTATTATAGATATATGGATGATATAGTTATATTAGCTAGAAATAAAAATGAAGCAAAAGAATATCTGAATGAAATAAAAGAGTTTTTACAAAAAAAGTTAGAATTAGAATTAAATGATAAAACTAACATATTTAAAGCAAAACAAGGAGTTAATTTTTGCGGATATAAGATAAATGAATATAGATTAAAGGTTAGAAATAAAGGAAAAAATAAGTTTAAGAAAAAAGTAAAAAATTTATTAAAAGAAATCAAAGAGGGAAATATATCATCTAAAGATGCGAGACAATATTTAACTGGACATTTAGGGTATTTTGAAATAGCAAATACATATAATTTAAAACAAAAAAATATATTTCTACAAGATGAATTATTAAGGAAAAATATTATAAATTAGGGATAGACTGTAAGCTCTATATTCTATGTCTGAGACGGTGGTTCTGCGAGGTGGTAACAACAACAACAACAATCCCGCAGGTAACCGCTGGGACAATAATTCTGGTAATGCCAATAGCAATTATGGTTTTCGAGCCACTCTAATATCATTTTTGATGTATAAGGTTTAAGGATCTTTGCCAATAAAGTATTAGATATTAAAGAAGTCTATTCCTTCCTATAAATTGGTAAAAATGAATAAAATTTTAGTGTAAATCTGGTAGAGAACGAAAGAAACATTAAAATGTACAAAAAGATATAGTTTAAACTATATCTTTTTGTGTTGTTTTGCTTAAAATATTTTGAGATTCTGACTTTAAATTTGAAATAAAATCAAAAGCCTCTTTTACAGACAAAGAATTTATATCAACAGAAGATAATTTAGATAAAATATTAAAACAATTTTGATCTAAAATATATTCAGAGACATTGTATTTTGTCATAGATGAACCATCAATTATTTTTATTGAATAGGGTAAATAATTTAATAACTTTAAATATTTATTAAGAGAATTTTGCGGAAAACCACATTTCTGTACTGAAGAATTAAGATTTGTTAATTTTAAACCTAATAGTTCATTTATTTTTCTTGCATCATCATCCAAAAAAATATAAAACATACCAGATTTAAATAAATATAAATCTGATGAGTTTTCAGATTTTAAATTTTGATACATTGTAAATAATTTGCTCATAATAAATTCTCCTTTTTCATGTGTATATAAAATATTATATTATATAAAACCAAATAATAAATAGTAAATTATGGTATTATTTGATTTATTAAAAGAATGATATTATAATTTTATTGAAATCTTGAAAATTTATTATTGTTATAGTAAAATAATATATAGAAAATATAGATAGTAAGATTGGAGAACATATGAAAAAACTAAAGAATAAAAATGGAGTTACACTAATTGCGTTAGCAGTAACAATAATAATAATGTTAATATTAGCAGGAGTAACAATATCAATGCTCACAGGGAATAGTGGAATAACAACAAATGCTTCTAAAGCAAAAACTAAATCATATTTAGCAGATATAAAAGAAGAATATGAATTATATTTAAGTGAAAAAAGAATGGAAGATGAATATGATTTAGATACATTATATGCAAATGATAAGACGATTAGATATGAAGGAAATGAAGTTGGAAGTGGAATAACAGAAATATGCAGTTCAATAAAAAAAGGTGATGAGAAAAAGTTTGAAATAATAAAAGGAAAAATTTATTATGTAAGCCAAGACAAAAAAGTAATTCCTATTGCAGTAGAATTAGGATTTTCAATAAATCCATATGAGATTACAGATGATGGAGTTTTAAGATCATCAGCAATGAATCTTTATTTAGTAGATAATAATGGAAATCTTGATTTAAGTGAATATGAAGGAAAAATAAAAACAATTGAAGCAGGAGCATTTTCAAAAGTAGAAATTGAAAGTGGAATTACACCATTATCATCAATAGTATTACCAAAAGGAATTACTACAATCGGAGATGATGCGTTTTCATATAATACAAGCCTTACAAGTATAAAGATTCCTAATACAATAACAACAATAGGAAAAAGAGCATTTTATGGTTGTACTAATTTAACAAGTATAGAAATACCTGACAGTGTGACATATATAGGAGAATATTGTTTTTGGAATTGTAATAGATTACAAAAGATAAAATTATCCAAAAAAATTCAAACAATAAATCAAGGATTATTAGAGGGATGTAGTTCTTTAACTGAAATAGAAATACCAGAAGGAGTAGAATCTATTGGCTATGCAGCATTTAGGAGTTGTGATAAATTAACAACAATTACATTACCTGCAAGTTTAACATATATTACTGGAAGTGCGTTAACTAGATTAAGTAGATTAACAGAAGTAAAAGTTGCAGATGGAAATAATAGTTTTAAATTTGAAAATGGAATGTTATTATCAAAAGATGGAAAGACAATGTATATGGCATTATTAACTTTAACAGAAATAAATGTTCCAAATGGTGTTGTAAGCATCGTTGGAGATGGATTATCAGGTTCTAATGCAACAAAAATTATATTACCAGATACAGTTAGTTCAAATTTTGGTGGAGCAGTCTTTAATGGAATGAATAAATTGATAACAATAGAATTGAGCAGTACTAGTAAAAATTTAAAACTAGTAGATGGAAATTTATATTCATATGATGGAAAAAGATTTATAAAATATGTGGGATCTTCTAAAAATTTTACAGTGCCAGAAGGAGTTGAAATTTTGCTTAATGGATGTATAACAAAATCAATGACAACACTAAATTTACCATCAACACTTAAAGTTATAGAAGGATGGTCACTTGCAAGTATGTCTGGAGTAAACTTATTAAATATTCCGGCAAGTGTAACAACAATGTATACATATTCATTTCATGCTAATACAAAGCTTAGAGTTGCAGAAGGCAATTCAACATATAAAAGTATAGATGATGTATTAATATTAAATAAAGCAGGAACAAAAGTAATAATGGCTAATAAAAATGCAACAACATATAATATTCCAAATACTGTTACTGAAATCGGGAAAAATGCATTTTATGGTTGTAGTAAAATAACATCAATAACTATCCCAGATAGTGTAACAACAATTGGAGCAGGAGCATTTTATAGTTGTAGTTCTTTAAAAGAAATTACAATTCCTCAAAGTGTAACTTCAATAGGTGCAAATGCATTTGCGTATTGCGGAAATTTAACAGCTATTAATATAAAAGGAACAGCAAATAGAATTTCTGGTGCACCATGGGGAGCACAGTATGGAAACAGAGCAATAAATTGGAACGTATAATATTTTAAATTTTAGAAAGGGAAAGAATGTTTAACATAGAAGAACAACTAAAAATGCTACCAGATAAACCTGGAGTATATATAATGCATGATGTAGATGACAAAATAATATATGTAGGAAAAGCAGTTAATCTTAAAAGAAGAGTGAAATCTTATTTTAGAAAAACAGACAAAACTGAAAGAATAAAAAGAATGGTATCATTAATAGACCATTTTGAATACATAGTTGTTGATAATGAAGCAGAAGCATTAATATTAGAATGTAATTTAATAAAGAAAAATAGACCTAAATTTAATGTGTTATTAAAAGATGATAAAACATATCCATATATAAAAATAGATATAAAATCAGATTATCCAAATGTAACAATAACAAGAAAAATAATAAATGATGGTTCAAAATATTTTGGACCATATGCAAACCCAGGAGCGGCAAAAGAAATGCTTGATTTTATAAAACAAAAATATAAAATTAGACAATGTAAAAACTTTAGATCTGAAACAAGGGCTTGTTTAAACTATCATATAAATAGATGTTTAGGTCCATGTATGGGATATGTTTCAAAAGAAGATTACAGAAAACAAATTGATGAAATAATAGACATTCTTGATGGAAAAGTTGATAAAGTATTAAAAGAACTTGAAAAACAAATGATTAAAGAGTCAAGTAAAATGAACTTTGAACAGGCAGCATATATAAGAGACAGAATGTTAGCTATACAAAGGGTTAATGAAAAACAAAAGGTATCAAATATAACAGAAAATAATATAGATGTAATAGGAATTGCAAAATCTGAAATTGAGGTATGTGTTGAAATATTTTTTGTTAGAGGAAGCAAAATGGTGGGAAGAGAACATTACTTTTTCCAAGATATAAGAGAAATGGAAGATAAAGAAATAATTTCAGGTTTTATAAAACAATATTATATAGATAGCCAAAATTTGCCTAATAAAATAATGGTAAGGGAAGAACTAGAAGATCAACAAGCAATAGAACAATGGTTAAGCAAAGAAGCTGGAAGAAAAGTAGAAATAAAATCACCAAAAAAAGGTGAAAAATTAAGATTTGTGGAAATGGCTGATAATAATGCCAAAATTACTCTTGAAAATAAAGAAAGAGATAGAAGCGAAATTTTAGTTGAATTAAAAGAAGTATTGGGACTGGACAAATTACCAAGAAAAATTGAAACATTTGATATATCAAACATTTCAGGAGAATATATGGTAGCTGGAATGTGTGTAATGGTTGATGGAACAATAAAAAGAAACATGTCAAGAAGATTTAAAATAAAAACAGTTTTAACACAAGATGATCCAAAATGTATGCAAGAAGTAGTAACACGTAGGTTAAAACACTCAATTGACAATAGTAATTCATCAGGTTTTGGTAAGCTACCAGATGCGATATTTGCAGATGGAGGAATTACACAAATAAGAGCAATAAAACAAGCAGTAAAATCATTAGAATTAGATATTCCTATATTTGGTATGGTTAAAAATGATAAACACCAAACAAGAGCATTAATAAATGAGCAAAGACAAGAATTTGAAATATCAGAAAATTTAATGAATTTAATTACAAAATTTCAAGATGAAGTACATGATACAGCAATATCTTATCATAGAAAATTAAGAGATGAATCAATAACAAAATCAGAATTAGATGATATAAAAGGAATTGGTGAAACAAAGAAAAAAGCATTATTAAAATATTTTGGAAGTGTTGAGAAAATTAGAAATTCTTCAATAGAAGAAATTGTAAAAGTAAATGGAATTAATGAAGAATTAGCAAAAAATATATTACAACAATTAAATTAATAAAAATTTGTAACATATTGCGATAAAAATAGAAAGTATATTATGAATATTTTTAAAAGTTTTACATATATATATTAAGGACAAGTATTTTGGGAGGTTTGTATATGAAATTTTTGAAAAAACATAAGATGCTTTCTTTTTTTATGGCTACATTTATTGTTCTATCAAGTGCTAATTTTATTATGATTTATGAATTAGTAAAAATTGGAGTAAAATTAGCAACAATATAGAAATTAGATTGACATCAAAATAGAAAAGTGATAAATTAAATATGTAAGTTGGAAGTTCCACAAAGTCTTTGAAGGGGGTAACTTATATGACTTTACAAGAACTGCAAAAAGAAATTTTTGAAAACAAAAAACGGCATGGTTTTAACACAACAGATATGAATGAAGAATTTTGCCATCTTGTTGCAGAAGTTGGAGAAGCATATGATGCTTGGTTCAGAGGAAAAGACACATTTGCAGAAGAACTTGCAGATGTAGCAATTTTCCTGTTGGGAATTGCTGAGATGAAAGGTATTGATCTTCAAAAAGAAATTGAGAAAAAAGAAAAAATCAATGAAAGCAGAGAATGTGTTACCAATGAATTAGGCCACCGTGTACACAAAACATAAATATAAGAGCATTATTTTTTGATAATAATTTATCGAAAAATAGTGCTCACTTTATTTTTATTAAGACATAAAATATTTTAGGAGGATAAAATTGAAAATGAGAGGGTTATGTTTTTGTGGAGGAGGAATAAAAGCTGCATCACACATAGGTGCACTTAAAGCATTGGAAGAAAAAAATATAAAATTTGATTGTGTATCTGGTGCATCATCTGGAAGTATTATAGCAACATTATATGCACTTGGATATAATAGTGATGAAATGTGGAAAATGTTTCAAAAATATTATAAAAAAATAAAATATGCAGAATGGAAGCAAATATTCAAATTAATTTTGGGATTATTATTTAAAGGTGAATTAGTAATTGATGGTTTAAATAGTGGAAAAAGTATTGAAAAAATAATGAGCGAAATATGTAGAAAAAGTCATGTAGAAAATATAAATCAAATAAAAATGCCATTATTTATTTCTATGGTAGATTTACAAACAGGAACTGTATATATTGCATCATCTAATGAAAATAGAACACAATTATTAGATGATACTCAATATATAACAGATATCCCTATAAGTACAGCTGTAAGAGGAAGTTGTAGTTTTCCAGTAGTATTTTCACCTTGTAAGTTTGAAAACATACAATTAATAGATGGAGGAACACGTGAAAATTTGCCTTGGAAGTGTTTGAAAGATATTGGAGCAAATGAAGTTATAGGAATATGTTTTGAAACAATTCATAAAAAAGAATGTTGTAAAAATATTATAGAAGTTGCAACTAGAGCAATGGAATTACAAGGAAGAGAATTATCGTCATATGAAAAAGATGGAATTGATAAATTGATAACAATTAATTTAGAAAAAACATCTTTGTTAGATTCTGAGAACATTTATGAATTGTATAAACAAGGATATATTCAAGCTAAAAAATACCTTGAAAAATAAGGGAAAATATAGTATAATTGCAAAAGAAAAAAATAGAAAGAGAAGGTAATATATGAATATAGCAAATAATTGGAATGATTATAAAATATTAGACATGGCAGATGGACAAAAATTAGAAAAATGGGGAGATGTAATATTATCAAGACCAGACCCACAAATAATATGGAAAGATAAATCATACCCAGAAAAATGGAAAAATATAAATGCAACATATCATAGAAGTAAAACAGGTGGAGGAACTTGGGAATACAATAAAAAAATGCCACAACAATGGCAAATAAAATATAAAGATTTAACATTTAATATAAAACCAATGGGATTTAAGCACACAGGATTATTTCCAGAGCAAGCAGTCAATTGGGATTGGATGATGGATAAAATAAAAAATGCCAAAAGAGAAATAAAAGTGTTAAATTTATTTGCATATACAGGAGGAGCGACAGTAGCTTGTAGCGCAGCTGGTGCATCAGTTTGTCATGTTGATAGTTCAAAAGGAATGGTAACATGGGCAAAAGAGAATATAACATCATCAGGTTTAGTAGAAAGACCAGTAAGATATATAATAGATGATGTTGTAAAATTTGTTAATCGTGAAATACGTAGAGGCAATAAATATGATGCAATAATAATGGATCCACCATCATATGGAAGAGGGGCAAATGGAGAAGTTTGGCAATTTGAAAACAATATTTATGATTTAGTAGAATTATGCACAAAAGTATTATCAGATAATCCATTATTTTTCTTGATAAATTCATATACTACGGGAATTTCAAGTAAAGTTCTAGAAAATATATTAAATTTAACTGTTAATAAAGAACATAATGGAAAAGTTTCTTCAGGAGAAATTGGATTGCCAATGGAAAATTCAAAATTGGTACTACCTTGTGGAATATATGGTCGTTGGGAGAAGATTGAAAAATAATTACAATTTTGACTGTGTTAAATTTCATTTAAAACGCGGTTACATATACTATGTATGCGCCCTTGCCTTTTAAATAAAATTTGCCTTGTCAAAATTTAATTCTTTTTCAATCAGAAAATAGCTTTAGGAAAGAGATGAAAATGAATATGAATAAATTAAATGTAATATATGAAGATAATCACATAATAGTTGTAGAAAAACAACCAAATATTCCATCACA
>OGKG01000481.1_pt1 | contig 51190 bp, 38 predicted proteins | sample 1572201 | NCBI WGS metagenome assembly OGKG01 (sample SAMEA2582146, study PRJEB24529) | metagenome | biome: Human gut stool | place: China | collected 2011 | reverse complement strand
ACTGACGAAGGGGATACATCAACGATTTTCGCCTGCATAATTTCAACCGTTTTGACAATTTCGGCTCTTTTTGAGGCGGCGCAGTGAACCTTGATTAATACAAGCTCACGGCTGATAAATTCGCCCTCGTTAAGCCTTTTTACCTTAATAACGGGAATGAGCTTGTTGAGCTGTTTTTCAAGCTGTTCAACAATGTACTCGTCACCGTTTGCAACGATTGTGATTCGGGAAACCGACGGGTCCTGAGTAACACCTACTGCAAGTGAGTCGATGTTAAAACCTCGGCGAGAGAAAAGTCCCGAAATCTTTGAAAGAACGCCCGCCTGATTTTCAACAAGTATTGATAATGTATACTGCATTTTATCACCTCATTAAATTGACGGAGTGTCGGGGTGAACATCGCAAACAAGAATGAACGGTTTTTCCGAATCAACAATACCCTTGATGATGTTTTCGGCTTCCTCGTTTGAATGAGCCTCTGCATGGTCAATGCCGTAAGCATCGGCAATCTTCAAGAAGTCGGGATCACCGTTGAGAATTGTTGCGGAGTGTCTGCCGCCGTAGTGTTTGTCCTGAAGTTCACGAACCATTCCGAGTCGTGCGTTTTTCATAATGATGATTTTAATTCCGAGCTGATTGCCTGCAATAGTCGCAAGCTCATTAAGCCCCATCTGAAAACTGCCGTCACCGCAGATTACAATAACATCACGGTCGGGTCTTGCAAACTTTGCACCGATTGCAGCGGGAATTGAGTAACCCATTGTACCCATACCGCCTGTTGTGAGGAATCTGCCCTCACGAATACGGAAGTTGTTTGCACACCAGATTTGATTTTGTCCTACATCGGCAACGAGAATTGCCTTTGAGCGGAACATTGCACTGAGATGACCGACAAGTGTTCTCGGCTCAACAAAGCCGTCAAAAACGGGAGGCTCACGGTAAAGGTCTTTTTTCCAGTTCTTTACGGTTTCGCTCCACATTGTTGTAACCTTGTAATCGCCGATGCTGTCAAGCAGCATATTGATGACATTTTTCATATCGCCTACAATCGGAATTTCTGTTTTAACATTCTTACCGATTTCAGCAGGGTCAATGTCAATGTGAATTACCTTTGTGTTTTCACTCATCTGGTCGGGAGCCGCAACAGCTCTGTCACCGAGTCTTGCACCGCATACGATTACAAGGTCGGCTTCGTGAAGAGCACGGTTGGCAACAGCCTTGCCGTGAGTGCCGAGCATTCCGAGATAAAGCTCATGCTCGCTGGGCATAACACCGATGCCCATCATAGTTGAAATAACGGGGATACCCGTAGTTTCTGCAAATTTTTGAAGTTTAAGCTTGATACCCGAACTCAGCACGCCGCCGCCTGATACGATAACAGGACGCTTGCTTGCGTTGATGGCCTCAACAGCCTTTTTAACCTGAATTGCGTGTCCCTTAGTGTTCGGCTTGTAACCGATAATGTTTACGCTTTCGGGATATTCAAAACTTTCAATTTCATTTTCCTGAATATCAACGGGAATGTCGATAAGTACAGGACCGGGTCTGCCGGTTGAGGCAATATGGAAAGCCTCTTTGAAAACTCTCGGAAGGTCTTCTGTTTTGCTGACGAGATAACTGTGCTTTACAAACGGTTCACAAGCTCCCGTGATGTCAGCTTCCTGAAAGACATCTCTGCCGAGAAGGTCGGAACGAACCTGACCTGTAATGGCAACAATCGGAATAGAGTCCGTATAGGCGGTTGCAATGCCTGTGATGAGGTTGGTTGCACCGGGACCGGAAGTTGCCACGCAAACACCGGGACGATTACTGCATCTTGCATAGCCGCTTGCCGCATGAGCAGCGTTCTGTTCCTGACGAACAAGAATGTGGGTAATGCTCGAATCGTAAACTTTATCGTAAAATGGGCAGATAGCCGCACCGGGATAACCAAAGACTATGTCAACGCCCTCGGCTTCCAAACATTTTACCATAATTTCAGCACCGCTGATCATTATGTTTTGTCCCTCCTATCCTTTTTATTGTGAGCAAAAGGTGTTTTGTAACATTAAATATACCTTTTTGCTTTACCGCTAATTATACAATAAATACCTTAAAAAGTAAAGAGCAGTATTGCCCATAAATTAAATTTTTTGCAGGATTTTGACAGATAATTTGCAAAATGGATTTTAATTGATTTTTACCGCCTGTTTACTGAAAATTTAAGTCGCTTAGTTTTGTAAAGTATATTCTTGGATTAAGGTTGCTTTTTTTGTCTGCATTATCAGGGAACATTATTATCATCAAATTATCTTTTCCTATCCGTGATATTCTATTTATAGTGTAGTCTTTGATTTCAGGCTTGAATGTTGTTTTTTTCATTGTTTTGTCAATGGTGTTAAATGAGTATATCTTGTGGTCTGAATCAATTCCTTTATATGATAAAATTGTATCATATCCTTTTTGTGGAGTTTGAGCCATAGAGTAGGTGTCGTCAATGTTGTCAATCATATCGGATTTTTGCAATTTTTTGTTCCCTATATAACCTATACATCTTGTCATACTAAAATTTTGATAGATAAGGTAGTTGTTTCTAAAATCAAAGAACTGTACACCTTGAATCAGTTCATTTGAATCATCTGAAATATCGGATATATCATAGCTTTTGAGAAAATTCATATCATAGTCATAGGTTTCTATTTTTAAAGAAACATCTGTTTCCGAAACACAGTCCAAAACCAAGAGGCAGATTGTTTTTGTTTTGTCGTCAATTGAAACTTTTCTTATAGTTTTTCCTACACAGTTCTTATCATCAAACTCTAAATATTTCAGTTGTTTAAACTTTTGCGTTTCGGTGTCATATAGTTCCAAAGAAGTACCGTTGTTTAATACTTTTGTAATTATGACAAGATTGTCTGCACCTGTAACGGTATCATAGGGAAAACCGCCTTTGTCAGAAAAGACAGTAGTCATTTTGTTTTTATTAAGGTCTATATCAATAAATTCAAGAGTTCTGTTTTCTTCGTTGGTAATGTCGCCCGTGCTTGCCGTAAAGCAAAGGTGATTATTTACATAAGCTTTATCGTGAATTTGCATAGACCAGTTTTTTATTGAACCAAGTTTTACACTGTTTTTTTTATCAAAATAATATCTGTAATATTCCATTTCATTTGGAGAGTCTTTATTGATTTTTGAATATATGAGTCCATCCTCAGTTGGCATAAGTGCATCGAAAAGATTTAAGGTATCTATTTTTTTATCGTTGTTGTAAATATCCAAGTCATGATTTAATTCTGTTGTTTCAATATCTGAATCGAGAGATAAATCATCTGTATTCGTTACGGTTGTTTGTTCAGTGGGGTTATTGCTTGATGAAGAAGAGATGTTACAGCCATATAGCAAAAGTGAAATTAAAATAATTGATATTAACGGAAATGCTTTTCTCAAAATAATTCCTCCTAATATAAAAATCCATTGAACCTATATATAGGTTCAATGGAAAGACAATTACCAGATTATATCGTTGCATACTTTCTTGACCAAAGTTGAACTTTTGACATAGAAATAAGGCCAATTAGAATTTAATTTACCCATTGGATCGGCAAATTGAATTCTTGATTTATCACTGTATATAGCGTTAACTACTAATCTGTGTCCTCGTGTAGTATAGTACCAATCATCGTTGCTTTCAGTGATAATTGCCATTAAACACGGCTTTTTATTTCTTGCAATAGTTGCATACAGACAACTTTCCATAAGTGTTTTGCTTGGTTCTTCAAGACGGGCATAATAAAAAGACTTTTGCTTTTTATTCAAATAGGGTGCTATTTTTCTGCCATCGGTACCGATTCTAATAGTTCCAAGGTCACTTGCTATTTTATCCTGAGAGTCACTCTTACCGTTTATGTATTGCAATACACTTTTTACGCAAGCGGGAACGCAATAATAACTTTTACTTTGTTGATATATGGTGAACGTTCCAGGTATTGAAATCTTATAAGCCGCTCTTGCTGTTGGTTTGGAGAATTTTTCTATTAATTTTGCTTCTGTTTCTTTTTGTTTTATTTTTAATAAGTCTGTTTTGCTGAGAGATGATAAATATTCTTGCTCCTCTTCTTCTGATGGAATGATTTCACCTGAGTACACCTCAGATTCATTAGAGTCTTCACTTTCTGCATGTGCAATTACAGGAAAAGAAAGAAGAATTGCACATAATAAAAGTATTGATAAGAATTTTTTCATAGTACGGTACTACCTCCTAAATTTAATAAAAAACAAAAAATAAACTAATTGTAAAATTAAATCATAATAATCACCTCAAACTATAATAACAAAGAACACAACATCAAGATTATAACTAATAAATAGCTAAATGTCAACAAGAATGTTAAAAAATATCACATAAACAAGAATTATGTAAAGACTATATTTGTAAATATAAAAAAGCACAGCGAAAATTTAAATAAAATTCACTGTGCTTTAATGATTGTAAATTATAAATTAACGATATATAATCAATATTTCTTTTTGAGGAGTCTTGCGGCTATTAGTACGCAGACTACGCTGACGCCTGTGTCGGCGATAACGGACATCCAGATTTGTGCAAGACCGAATGCGGCAAGGATAATTACAAGAGCCTTGATTGAGAGGGCAAAGATGATGTTGCCCTTGACTGTGTTGATAACACTTCTTGCAATTTTAATTGCCTTTGGAAGCTGTTTGAGTGTGCCTGATGCGAGAACTGCGTCTGACGCTTCAATAGCGGCTTCACTGCCGAATCCCATTGCGATACCGCAGTCGCTTGCCGAAAGAACAGGGGCATCATTGATGCCGTCGCCTACAAAGCAAGCACCCTTGGATTTTGATTTCAAGCCCTTGAAAAGCTCAAGCTTTTGAGCAGGGAGAAGCTCTGCGTGACATTCGGAAAGTCCGAGTTCGTTTTTAACATTTTCGGCAGGCTGTTGTCTGTCACCCGTGAGCATTACCGTGTTCTTGACACCGAGCGCTTTAAGCTGTGAGATAACCTCTTTTGCCTCAGGCCTTACCGTATCGCTGACATTGAGCGAACCGATAAGCTGACCGTCATAAATTACGAAAACAGAATCGTCTTTATTTGCAATCTTCTTCTGTTCGTTCGAAAGAATCTTTGAACCGCCGCACTGAATAGTTTTGCCGTTATAAACTGCGCTTGTTCCGTGGCCGGCACTTTCGCTGTAGTCGGAAAGCTCGGGAGGCTCAAGACCGTTTGCTTTTTCTCTGATTGCGGAGGCAATCGGATGAGCGGAATATTTTTCGCTTGCAGCGGCAAGAGCAAGAACTTCGTCGGCACTGTGTGAGCCTATGGGATTAACCTTGTTTACGCTGAGCTTACCGCTTGTGAGCGTGCCTGTTTTATCGAATACGAATGTGTCTGCTTTTGCAAGAGCCTCAATATATTTTCCGCCCTTGATGAGTACACCGACTTCGGATGCCGCACCGATACCCGAATAGTAGGAGAGAGGTACGGAAATAACAATAGCACACGGACATGACGCTACAAGACAAACAAGCGCACGGTAGAGCCATTCGCTGAATGCTCCGAGTCCGCAAAGCGGAGGAATTACTGCGATTGCAACTGCAATGAGTACAACAACCGGTGTGTAAACGGAGGCAAATCTTGAAATAAGCTTTTCGCTGTTGCCCTTTTGAGCGGCGGCATCTTCAACAAGCTGAAGAATTCTTGTTGCGGTACTGTCGCCGAAATGCTTTGTGGTTTTGACGGTAATAAGGTTACTGCCGTTGATTGCACCGCTGAGTACCTCACTGCCCTCGCCTGCATCAACAGGAAGGCTTTCGCCTGTGAGAGCCGATGTGTCGAGAGTTGTTTTACCTTTAATAATAATGCCGTCAAGCGGAACTCTTTCGTATGGCTTGATTTCAATGATACTTCCGATTTCAACGCTTTCGGCAGGAACAATCTGTTCCGCACCGTCAACAATAATTGTTGCTGTATCGGGACGAATGTTTGCAAGCTTTTCAATGTCACGGCGGGATGCGTCAACTGCTCGATCCTCAAAAATTTCACCGATAGAAAAGAGGATTGTTACCATTGCCGCCTCAACAAAATCTCCAAGACAGAATGCCGCAATTACCGCAACAGCCATAAGCGTTGTTTCGTCAATTCTCAGCTTTAGAATGTTTTTTGCACCCTTGATAAATACCTTGTAACCCGAAAGAAGTGTTGCAACAAAACACGCTGCGAGTACAACATAATGAACAGCCGTAACACCGTCAAGTGTAAGGTGGAGAATTTCGGACACTACAGCAAGTACAATTGAAATTGCAAGGAAGATTGTGTCATGGCTTATTTTCTTTTTCGTGATTTCGGGTTCTGCCTTTGTTGTGATATCATTTTTCGGAGTTTTGTCAACAACAGTTACACCGTCCTCAATGCTGTCGCAAATTGCCTGAATTTCGGAAACAGGATTCTGCTTTTCGCTTTTGAAGTTGAGAAGCTTTGTCGCAAAATTGAAGCTCACATCTTCAAAGCCGTTTGTTTCTGCAATTTTAGCCTCAATCTTGCCTGCACAATTAGCACAGTTGAGATTGTCAAGCTGATATTTGTACCTCATATGTTTCCCCCTTATTCAAGAACATGGTCAAGTCCCATTTCGATGATTCGTTTCACATGGTCATCGTCAAGGCTGTAATAAATCTGCTTTCCTTCACGGCGAACACGCACCAGCTTGTTCTGCCTTAACACACGCAGTTGGTGAGAAATTGTGCTTTGCTCCATGCTGAGAGCTTCAGCAATGTTGAGTACCGACATTTCATTTTCCGAAATGGTGTACATAATGCGAAGTCGGGTTGAATCACCGAAAACCTTAAAAAGGTCTGCAAGCTCAAACAGCACATCAATGTCGGGCATTTCGGGAGTGGTTATTTTTTCTTTGTTTTCCATAAGCGTCCCCTTAATTTTCTCTCAGGTTAATAGTTATACTTGAACATATGAAGATATGCTCATATGTTAATTATAATATAGCATTCCATTTTTAAAAAGTCAATAGACATAGAGGGAAAAGTGTAATATTTTTTTGGTTTTTTACAAAAAAGCAGCGGCAAAAGCATTTGCTTTCACCGCTGTGAGTACAGAATATTTTGTTTTATGCCATTCCGAAATAACTGAGAATATTGAATCCTGTCGGCATCGGAATTGTAAACATATATATAGTGGCAAGAATAAAACCTGCAACTGCAACACCGAGCACAATTCTTCTGTTCGGAAGATTCTTGAATGTGCCTACGATACCGAGCATAAAGAGTACAACCGAGTAAATTACGCTTACAAGACCGAATGCATCACCGTTTGCGTTATCTTTCTTACCTTGTTCAAGAAGTTTATCCGACTCTTCAATTGTAGCTTGTGCCTCTGCAAAATAACTTTCGGTGTAACCGTCCTTCATAAACGGAGTTACATTTTCCTTTTGATCCATTGCCCAATTAATTGCCTCAAGAAATTCTTCTGTACAGTTATCACTCATAAGCTGATCAATTTGGTACTGATATTTTTCCATTTCCGCTTTATCGTTTTTAGATTCCGCATATTGGTAATTAAGGTTTGCCTCATTGATGTCATTCCATGTGATCATATCCTGCATAAGATTTTGAGAAGCCTCATTCCACATCGAGTTGCCCTCTGATGAGAGGTTGTTGCTTTTTGTGTAGTTAGTCGCCTGATTTCCGCCGTGAAGTGAACCTATCCACGATGCCCATGCTGTGGCGAGTGCGGTTATTCCGAGAAAAATCGCAACAATAATTTCAATTTTTTCTTCACTGCTTCTTTTACTTATTTTTTTCGGTTCTTTTGCTGTTTCGCTCATTCTGAATCCCCCGTTAATTAAAAATTTGCCGCAATGCCTTAATTTTGTCGTTATTATAAAATGTAAAAGGACACTTGCCGACTGATTCTGTTTCAATCATAATAGATAAAAGTTTTAAATTCAATGCAAGTGGCAGTAAAGTCTTTTTTTCGGCATAATAATCATTTTGTCTGTGATTTTTAAAAAAATTTACCTTTAGATATTTTTGTTTTATTCGTTTGATTTGCAAAGAATAAATATATACGATAGATTTGCCTGCAAATTTTCAATTAAGAAAATATAATAACTGTTTCAATTTGTAATTATTTTACAAAAAATTGCTTTGATTAATTACTTCTTTTTAGGAAAAAACGGTTTTAAAAAGCATGGTTGGTTATATTAAAAACAAAAAAAGCAACAAATTAATAATTTGAGTACAACTTGCCCAAAAATAGATTACAGTTTTATTATTCCGCTGACTTTACTACAATTTTGTAGTATCATTTTCTGTAAGAGAATTGTTAAATTACATCTGCGTAACCGAGTGGGTTCGTTTTTAATAAAATGTAACAAATTAGTTCTCATTATGAATTTTAGATTCGTATAATTTTCGAATTTTACTTATACACTATATAGATATACATTTTCAGATATTTAGCTTATTTAGTTAAAAGTATCTTCTACACATTAATTGGGGTGTAACAATTGGAGAAGTTCGTAGTTACCGGCGGAAAGCCATTATCGGGTGAAGTGACAATCAGCGGTGCGAAAAATGCAGCCGTTGCAATTATTCCGGCAGTTATTCTTTGTGATGAGCCATGCCAGATTGAAAATATTCCTAACATCAGCGATGTATCACTTATCAGCAGAATTCTTCAGCAGATGGGTGCTAATGTAAGACGAATCAACCGTTCGTCCTTATATATTGATCCTACAAAAATCCGCACATGCAATGCTGTGACCGACCTTGTAAGAGGTATGAGAGCGTCATATTATCTCCTCGGCGCACTTTTGGGCAAGTACGGCAAGGCTAAGGTGGCTCTTCCGGGCGGCTGTAACTTTGGCGTGCGTCCGATTGACCAGCATCTTAAAGGCTTTGAGGCTCTCGGTGCGACAACTCAGCTTGTTGACGGTGCGATTATAGAGGCAGAATGCGACAGCCTTGTCGGTACACATGTGTACCTTGATGTTGTGTCCGTTGGTGCAACAATGAACATTATGCTTGCCGCATCAAAGGCAAAGGGACAGACCATTATTGAAAATGCCGCAAGAGAACCGCATATTGTTGACCTTGCGAACTTCCTTAATTCAATGGGTGCGGATGTCAGGGGCGCAGGTACGGATGTTATCAAAATCCGTGGCGTTGAGTATCTTCACGGCATTACTTATTCGATTATTCCCGACCAGATTGAGGCAGGAACATATATGTGTGCCGCCGCCGCAACAAGAGGTTGTATTACGGTAAAGAATATTACACCGAAGCATCTTGAATCAATCAGCGCAAAGCTGCGTGAGATGGGTGTTAAGATTACGGAATATGATGAGGCTCTCAAGGTTGATGCGTCATCTGCTCCGCTAAAGCGCTGTAATATCAAGACAATGCCGCATCCCGGCTTTCCGACAGACTGTCAGCCGCAGTTTGCCGCATTGCTTATGAGCGTTCCCGGAACAAGCATCATCAACGAGAATGTTTGGGATAATCGCTATCAGTATGTCAGCGAGCTTATCAGAATGGGTGCGCAGATTTCTGTTGAGGGCAGACTTGCAATCATTGAGGGCGGTGTTCCGCTCACAGCTGCTCCCGTTAAGGCAACCGACCTTCGTGCAGGTGCGGCTATGATTATTGCCGCTCTTGAAATTAACGGTACAACAGAGATTTCTAATATTCAGTTCATTGAGCGTGGATATGAAGATGTTGTTGAAAAGTTCAGAGCACTTGGTGCAGATATCAAAAAGGTGTATTTTACAGGAGACAACGAGCAAGAGCTTGGTGCCTGACTAAAATTTAATTAAAAATCAAAGCCGTTTTCTTTGTGAGAACGGCTTTTTTGTGAGATAATTTACAAATTTTAAAATTTGTGTTATCATATTCGTTATACTAAAGATAAGGATTGATTGTTTTGGCAAGAGCAGTACCGCTGTTCAGCGGAAGTAAGGGTAACAGCTACTACATAGGTTCGGCAAGCGAAGGCGTACTGATTGACGCAGGTCGTTCATGTAAGCAGATTGAAAATGCCATGCTTGCAAACGGACTTGATATGGGCAGTATCGGGGCGGTTTTTATAACTCACGAACACACAGACCATTGCAGTGCGTTGCGTGTGCTTGCAAAGCGTTACGGCTTTAAGGTGTATTCAAGTCTTGGTACGCTCAATGCTTTGAGGGCAGGTAATAAGCTTGATCCAAACACGGATGCAGATGTTATAACTGACGAGGTTGTAATCGGCAATATGCGTGTTCAGCGAATTGACACCCCCCACGATGCGGCGGAAAGCTGTTGTTACCGTGTTACTGCTCCCGACGGAAAATCCGCACTTATAGCAACCGATATGGGCGTTATGTTGCCCGATGTCAGAACTGCCGCAGAGCAGAGCGACTTTGTTGTGCTTGAGTCAAATCACGATATTAATATGCTCAAAAACGGATTTTATCCTTATCCGCTAAAGCAGAGAATCCTTTCAAACAGAGGACATCTTTCAAATGAGGCTTGTGCAAAAGAACTTGTTAACCTTGTTGAAAAGGGAACTTTAAGACTTATGCTCGGCCATCTCAGCGAAGAAAATAATACCGTTCCGCTTGCAATGTCAACATCCGTAGACCTGCTCACATCAAACGGAATGAAGTACAAAAGCGATTATTCGCTTGATGTTGCTCCGAGTGTAAGCACAACAAAAGCCATCATCTTTTAACCTTAAACAAACAAGAGGAATATGATTAAGATTAACATAATTTGTATCGGCAAAATAAAGGAAAAATATTTTACCGACGCAATTGCAGAGTATGCAAAACGCTTGACCGCATTTTGTAAATTCAATATTATTGAGCTTTCGGAAGAACGCATTAAGAGCAACATACCGAATAGGTCACAGATTGATGAGGTTATTTTCTCTGAGGGAAAACGAATCATGCAGAAAATTTCGCCTTCGGATTATGTTGTTGCAATGTGTATTGAGGGAAAGCCTATGTCGAGCGAGGAGCTTTCAAAGCTGATTGACAATGCGTCCGTGAGCGGAAAAAGTACTGTTGATTTTATTATCGGCGGCAGCTACGGGCTTGACGAATCGGTTAAAAAACGGGCGGATGTTCGTCTTTCAATGAGCAGAATGACCTTTCCTCACCAAATGGCAAGAATGATTTTAAGCGAACAGATTTACCGTGCGTTTGAAATTTCATCAAACGGTAAATATCACAAATAATTTACGGAGTTACTATGGCGCTTGACGGAATTTTTTTAAGACATATTAAAAGTGAAATAGAAAAAGAGGCTCTCGGTGCAAGGGTGTCGCAGATTTATCAGCCGAACAGAGAGGAGCTTGTGTTCGGGTTGAGAACATTTTCCGGCAATAAAAAGCTGTTGCTTTCGGCACGAGCAAATTCACCGAGAGTGAACTTCTGTTCCTCAACACCCGAAAATCCTGCACAACCTCCGATGTTCTGTATGCTTTTGCGAAAAAGAATCGGCGGCGGAAAGCTTGTGGGACTTCGCCAGAACGGTTGCGACCGTGTTCTTATGCTCGATTTCGAGTGCGTGAACGAACTCGGCGATACTGTGATGATAACTGTTGTATGCGAAATTATGGGTATGTACAGCAACATAATTATTGTCGATTCAAACGGCGTCATCATCGATTCGCTCAAGCGTGTAGATCTTACAATGAGCAGTAAAAGACTTGTACTGCCGAATATAAAATACGAACTTCCCGAATCGCAGAACAAGCTGAATCTGCTTAAATGTTCGGTGCTTGATGTGTGTACAGCCGTAAAAAATCTTGACACGGAAATGCCGCTTAACAAGGCGCTGTTAAGGACAATTGAGGGCGTTTCTCCGATTGTATGCCGTGAGATTGAATACAAGGTTATGGAGGACGCAACAAACAGAATTGAGGGTGTGCTTTTTGACCGACTCGCAGTTGAAATTGAAAAGCTGAAAAGCGTTTGCAGCGATTGTTCGGGCAAGCCTGTTGTGGTTTATCGTGAGGACGGCAAGCCTATGGACTTCTGCTTTATGAATGTTGAGCAGTACGGCGATTTTGCAAAGGTTGAGAGCAAGGAAAGCTTCTCCGATTTGCTTGACGGATTCTATGAGGCTCGTGACAGTCGTGACAGAATGAGGGTGAAATCACAAAGCCTTACAAAGTTTTTGAACAACACACTTGAAAGGCTTGCACGAAAAATTGCAAAGCAGAAGAGTGAGCTTGAACGCTGTGCAGACCGTGAGCATCTTCGCATATGCGGTGACCTTTTACAGGCAAATATCTATCGCATTGAGCGTGGTGCGGAGTATGTTGATGTTGAAAACTTTTACGATGAGAACAACGCAATTTTACGCATAAAGCTTAATCCGGCAATCTCACCTTCGGCAAATGCTCAGAAGTATTACAAGGATTACCGCAAGGCTAAAAATGCTGAAATTATGCTCAAAGAACAGCTTGAAAAGGGCAGGGAAGAGCTTGATTATATTAATTCGGTTCTCGATACGGTTGACCGTGCGGAGAATGAAAAAGACCTTGCGCAAATTCGTGAGGAACTTACCGAGCAGGGCTATCTCAAGGTTCAAAAGGGCAAAAAGCCCCGTCAGACAACTTTGCCGCCGCTCGAATTTGAATCAAGCGACGGTTTTAAAATCCTTGTAGGAAGGAACAACCGCCAGAATGATAAGCTGACTTTGAAAACAGCATCAAAGAACGATATGTGGCTGCACACAAAGGACATTCACGGTTCTCATGTAATTGTTGTTTCGGACGGCAAAGAGATTTCCGACACGGCAATCTATGAGGCGGCACAGCTTGCGGCATATCACAGTAAGGCGAGAAACAGCAGTCAGGTTCCCGTTGACTGCACGCTTGTTCGCTATGTGTCAAAGCCAAACGGCTCAAAACCGGGCATGGTGATTTATGTCAACAACAAAACCCTGTATGTAAAACCGTCACAAACGGTTGAATAAAAAACGGTCGAGAAACTAAAAAATGTTTCTTGACCGTTTTGTTTTTGAAAATTAATCGGTAGGGGCGTTCATTGGACGCCCGCCCTGATGATATTATATGTTCAAACACATAGATTTTAATAAGAAGAAAATTGTGTATTCATTCGTAGCGGCGAACACGGTTCGCCGCTACAAGAGTTCCATTAATCAGAAAATCATCCTTCAAAATCCCATTCGGGGACATAGCTTTCATCTGCGGAAGAAAGCTCCTGTGTAAAGCCGTCAATTCCCAGTCGCATCATTTCAAGCTTTACCTTGTCATATTCTCTGCGTGTGATTTTACGGTTAATTCGTGAAAACTCCCTGTCGCTGACCTTGCCCATAGGAATGTACTGACACATAAGACTTAACAAAACCTGATCGCCGAATCTGCGTTTTACAATATCAAGCACTTCAAGACTGTTCTTTGTGTGGGCAGGCAAAATCAGATGTCTTACGATAACGCCCTTTTTCATAATGCCATCATCGTCAAACTGCGGCAGACCAACCTGAAAAGTCATTTCGTGAATTGCGGCAACAGCCGTGTTGACATAATTCGGTGCGGAAGAGTATTTTACCGCAAGAAAATCATCTGCATATTTAAAGTCGGGAAGATAAATGTCAACAAGTCCGTCAAGCATACTGAGAGTTTTCGGACTTGTGTATCCGCTGCAGTTATATACAATCGGAATTCTCGGTTTGTAAATTTCAAGACTTTCAACAACAGCGTGTGCAAAATGGTCAGCCGTTACAAGGTTGATGTTATGCACTCCCTTGTCCTCAAGCTCTTTGTAACATTCGGCAAGTCTTTCGGGAGTGATTGTTCTTCCGCCGTCCTCGTTTGAAATTTCGTAGTTCTGGCAGTACACGCATCTCATTGTACAGCCCGAAAAGAAAACAGTTCCGCTGCCCTTTGTGCCGCTTATGCACGGTTCTTCGCCATAGTGCGGAGCAACTCTTGCAACAACGGGCAGTTCTCCCATTTTACAAAATCCGTTTCCGCTGTGGGCAGTACGAACCGCACCGCATTTTCTCGGACATAAATTGCAAATCATGATATCACCTTATTGTCTGATATATAATGTTTGATAGAACATTAAACACTATTGTACCACGATTATGACAAAAGTTAAAGTCTTTGCAAATTAAAGTGTGAAATCAGTAAGATAATCTTCGATGATATCGTCAAGTTGGCAGAGTTCAAGCTCAAGTTCGTTGCACATTTCGACAAGCTCCGTCATTTCACGAAAGCTTTCGCTGATTCCCGACACGGATTTTATAAGCTTTTTGCCGCAAAATGCGCTTATCCCAAAGGTGTTAAACCCGTCTTCGGGTGTATGATTCAATTTGTAGGTTATCATTTTTCCCTCCGGATGATAACCGGCCACAAGATAATAATACTATTATGTTGCGATATTGTCAATATTGTTACAAAAATATTGTTAATTTGTAAACAAACGGTGATGTATCAGTAATAAATTGTACATAATGACAAATAAATGTAAACCGCAGTTAAAGAATTATATAACAATAAAAACTTTAGTTCGATAAAATCTTAATAATATGTAATAAAATATTACATATGGTATATAATTTCAGTGCAGTCAGATTTTTCCGTCAAATGGCAAATAACATATCGGCGACAGTTGACTGCTGAAATATTGCAATAATAGTTAATTGTTGTTTTATGTTAATCTATATTTGTGCATAATGTATAAAAAGCGTTCTCAAAGTTTGGCTTGAAGATGTTTTTTAGTTCTCGATAGGAAAAATACGGTATTTATAAATGTTAAAATATACTTATCGTACAGTACTTTGTGCGAAATAATATTTAGGAGTGAAAATATGAGATTACGCAAACCGTTATCGATTCTTCTTTCTCTGTCCATGATTGCAGGTATGTCGGCCTTTGCCTCAAATGCGGCAGTAACAAGCGATGAATCGGTTTCAGCAGGCAATTATTACAATGCAAATTATCTTGAAAGCTATGCAAGCAAAGCGTATAACGAATCGGGACTCGGTTCAGTGTACAGCAAAACCTCCACAACATGGAAAACCTGGTCACCTGATGCGTCATCTGTAAAGCTTAAGCTCTACACAACAGGTTCTGACAACGAGGCGGGCGCTTCGGCAATCGGCACCTATGATATGAAAAAAGACAGCTCAACAGGTGTTTGGTCACTTAATCTGAGTGGTGATTACAAAAACAAATATTACACATATCTTGTAACCGTAAACGGCACAACCAAGGAAACACAGGATGTTTACTCACAGGCTGTCGGTGTAAACGGCAACCGTTCAATGGTTGTTGACCTTGACTCGACCGATCCGAGCGGTTGGTCGGACGATAAGCATGTTCTCTTTAACAGCGCATCCGAGGCGGCTGTATGGGAAGTTCATGTGCGAGATTTTTCGGTTTCCAAAAACTCGGGTGTGAGTGAAGATAACAAGGGTAAGTATCTTGCATTTGCCGAGGGCGGCACAACTCTTAATTCAGACACAAGTTCATCAGCCGTTTCAACAGGCATTGACTATCTTGTTGAGCAGGGCATTAACTGCGTTCAGCTTATGCCTGTTTATGATTACGGTTCGGTAAAGGAAGATGTTGCAAGCTCTTCTTCAAACCGTAACTGGGGTTATGATCCGGTGAACTACAACGCTCCCGAGGGTTCATATTCAACAAATCCATATGACGGCAACACAAGAATTACTGAGTTCAAGCAGATGATTCAGGCTCTTCATGACAGAGGAATTTCAGTTGTAATGGATGTTGTTTACAACCACACATTCTCAACGGATTCATGCTTTAACAGAACTGTTCCCGGTTACTACTACAGAATGAATTCATCATCAGCATATTCAAACGGTTCAGGCTGCGGTAACGAAACTGCGTCAGATAAGCTGATGTACAGAAAGTATATGATTGAATCCGTAAAGTATTGGGCAGAGGAATACCACATCGACGGTTTCCGTTTTGACCTTATGGGTATTCACGATATCACAACAATGAACGATATCCGTTCTGCTCTTGACGGACTTTATTCAGACGGTTCGGGTAAAAAGATTCTCATGTACGGTGAACCGTGGACAGGCGGTTCAGTTGCAATTTCCGACGGTTGCTCGCAGTCAAAGGCAGGTTCACTCAATTCAAGAGTAGGTATGTTCTGCGACAGCTACCGTGATGCAATTAAGGGAAGCACAGACGGTTCCGATAAGGGATTTGTTCAGGGCAATACCGGTAAAACCGGAACGGTTGCAAACGGCGTGACGGGCAAGGGCTTTTCGGCTCAGGCTCCTTCACAGACAATTGCTTATGCCGACGCTCACGATAACCTTATCCTCTGGGATAAAATTGTAAAGAGTAACGGCTCATCAAGCTGGAATTCAACATCTTCATCGCTCAAAGGACAGGTTAAGAAAGTAATGGGACTTCTCCTTACTTCACAGGGTATCCCGTTTATGACGGCAGGCTCGGAATTTTGCCGTACAAAACAGGGTGATACAAACAGCTACAAATCAAGCGATGCAATAAATGAGATTGATTGGTCAAGAGTAAAGACATACTCGGATGTTGCCGCTTATTACAAGGGACTTCTTGAAATCAGAGAAAACTATTCTCCGATGAAGAGTTCAACATTCAACACTCCTTCATTCCAGTCAAAATACGGCGATGTTGTTGCTTACACATATTCAAACAACAAGTCAAATGAGTGGGGCAAGGTTTGTGTTCTTGTAAACGCAAGTTCAACAAATGATTGGCCGATTACACTTGACGGCAGCGGCTGGACAGTAGTTGCAGACGGTACGACGGCAGGTCTTAAAAGTCTTGGCACAGTTTCGGGCAACACATATACAGTTCCTGCAAACAGCGCCTGTGTGCTTGTTCAGAGTTCAACATTCGACAACCTCAAGGTTAGTGAAAAAACATTCGGTACTGTAACAATCAAACATATTGATGACAGAGGAAATGTTCTAAAGACATCAACAGCAAAATATGCAGACGGTACAACATACCGTACTTACCCCGACACAACCATCCTTTATGACTATACTCTCAAGGATACTCAGGGTGTAACTTCGGGTACTGTTACAGGCGGAAAGAACTACAATGTAACTTATGTTTACAGCTCCAGCGGTATTCGTTCAGGCTATGTTACGGTAAATTATGTTGACGAAAACGGTGAGTCAATTAAGGATACCGTTTCAACAAAATACCGTGAAGGCGACAGCTACAGCGTTCCGTTCACATCAATTCAGGGCTATCAGCTCGACACGGACAAGTATCCTGCCAACACGACAGGTACATTTAACGGTACGAACACAACCATTAACTTTGTTTATAAGGCACTTGACAGCACAAGTTCGGTTGTTCACTACTATAACTCAAACAACTGGTCAAATGTTCGTTGCTATGCTTACACAGACGGCGGCGAAGAGCCTAACGGCAAGTGGAACAACGCAACTGTTATGACAAGCGAGGGCAACGGATGGCTCAAATGCACAATTCCTGCATCAAGCGCATATGTAATGTTCCACACAAACTCACAGCAGGAGCCGGGTGCAAACGAGACAGGCTACCTTGTTTCGGGCGAGGCATGGGTTCAGAATAAGAAACTCAGCTTTAGCAGTAAGGTTATTACAAGCCACATTGACGCCGCAACAGGTGAAAAGATTGCCGATGATGAAATTTTAATTCAATCAAAGGTTTCTTCCGACGATACATACAAAACTTCTCCGCTTTCGGGCAGAACAGATGTTATTGCTCCCGTAAATGCGTCAGGCAACCTTTCATCGGGTATTATCAATGTTGTTTATCTTTACACATCCTCGGAGCGTCCTTCAACTGCTCCTTCAACGGTAACTCCTACCACAGCCCCCGTTACACAGCCGACGGAAAAAATCCTTATCGGTGATGTTGATCTCAACGGTGCGATTAATGTACTTGACGCAACAGCGGTTCAGAAGTACATTGTGAAGCTTATAACACTCTCAGACAAGGCTCTTATCGCGGCCGCAAGATGTGACGCTGACGGCGAGGATGATATCGTAAACGTTAAAGATGCAACATACATTCAGATGTATGTCACAAAGCTTGACGGTCATGGAAATGTCGGCACTTACTATGAGTCGGAAGTTACTCCGACAACTGCCCCTGTTACCGAGCCGGCAACAGAAGAGCCGACAGTTGCTCCGACAACTGTTCCTGCAACAACAGCTCCTGTTACAGAGCCTACAACCACTCCGTCATCAACCTATACAGTTAAGTTTACGGATTCACTCAACTGGGATGGTACACTCTACTGCTACTCATGGGCTGAAGACGGTACATCTACAAAATCATGGCCGGGCGTTGCGATGACATATCTCAACACAAATGACTATGGTCAGAAGGTTTACTCGGTTGAAGTTCCGAACACTGTTAATTACATTATTTTCACAAACGGTTCGAGTCAGACCATTGATATCGGTTTTGACGGCACTTCGCTCAATTATTATACAGAGTCGCAGTATGATTCAAAGGGTCATGCTTATGTCGGCACATGGTAATCATTTTTTGAAAAAGTGTAAATAAGTAAAAAGATAAGTCGGCAAGACAGTACGCAAATTAAACTGTCCTGCCGACTTTTTTGGTTTGAAGTATGGGCATTCATCGGACACCCAAAAGTAACGGTACAGATTGTATGTTAAATCAAATTTTATAAACGGCACAAATTTACCGCTATTTTGTAGCGGCGAACCGTGTTCTCCTGTCTGAAATATAATCGCAATGCTGTCAATCTGAAAAGAGAGCGTGAAATCACGCTCTCTAAAATCATCATAATTATAAAACTTTATATAATCGTTCCGCCGCCAACTACATATTCACCGTCATAGAGGACTGCTGCCTGACCTTTTGAGATTGCTCTTTGCGGTTCGTCAAAGACAATGTGCAGGGTGTTATCGTCAATCTGTTCAACGATTGCGTCCTTTTCGGGTTGGCTGTAACGAACTCTCGCCTTGACTTTAATCGGCTTGTCGATTTTGTCACAGGTGATGAGGTTTATGTCCGTTGCATAAAGCTCCTTTGAGAAAAGCTCGTTGTTATCGCAGAGAATAACCTCGTTGGTGTCAAGATTCTTTTCCTTAACATACATAGGGTGGGGTAGTGCAAGTCCAAGACCTTTTCGCTGACCTACGGTGTAACGGATAATTCCCTTGTGTTCACCGAGAACATGACCTTTGGTATCAACAAAATTACCGTTAGGATAAGTTCTGCCTGTGTACTGTTCAATGAATTTTGCATAGTCCCCGTCGGGAACAAAGCAAATGTCCTGACTGTCGTGCTTTCGTGCATTTATCAAACCAAGCTCATTTGCAATTTCACGCACCTTTTCCTTTGTATATGTGCCAAGAGGAAGAAGTGTTTTTGCAAGCTGTCTTTGTGTAAGACAGTACAGCACATAGCTTTGGTCTTTTGTGCTGTCAACCGATTTTTTCAGCAAATAGCGGTCGGCACCCTTGTCATACTCAATTGTTGAGTAATGCCCCGTGACAACGCAGTCAAAGTCAAGCTCTTCTGCACGACGGATGAGCTTTTCAAATTTTATAAAGCGGTTGCAGTCAATGCACGGATTCGGTGTTGTACCGTTTTCATAGGCTCTGATAAAGCGGTCGATTACATTTTCCTTAAAGCTGTCCTTGAAGTTATAGACATAGTAGGGAATGCCGAGTTTGAGGCAAACTCTCCTTGCATCATCAATGTCATCAAGAGAACAACAGGTTTTTTCTCGCTTTTCACCGATATCTTCGTTATCAAAGAGCTTGAGGGTAATGCCCGTTGCGTCATATCCCATATCCTTGGTAAGAAATGCGGCAACCGAGCTGTCAACTCCTCCGCTCATTGCAATCAATGCTTTGTTAGTCATTTATTCCTCCCGAACAGATTTGCGTTCATAAGTATTTTATCAGCCGAGTCTGATCATTTCGTCAATGCACTTTCTTGCGTCTGTGATAGTTTGATCGTCAAGCTTGATTTCTTCTCCGCCGTTGCCGTTAAGGCAGTTGTAAACATCAACAAGTGTTGTTGATTTCATATTCGGGCAGATGAGCTTTAATGTAAGACCGTAGAAATTCTTGTCCGGACATTCATACTGCAAATGTTCGGCAATGCTGATTTCTGTACCGATAATGAATTCCTTTGCATCGGATTTCTTTGCATAATTCATTATGCCCGATGTTGAGCCGACATAATCAGCCATAGCAACAACTTCGGGAGTGCATTCGGGATGAACAAGAACGAGTGCGTTGGGATGAAGCTCCTTAGCCTTCTTAACATCCTCAACATTTACGCAGGCATGAATCGGACAACCTCCGTTGAGAAGCTTGATGTTCTTGTCGGGGCACTGTTTTGCAACATAGTCGCCGAGGTTGCAGTCAGGGATAAAGAGAATGTTCTTATTGTCAAGATTGTTTACGATTTTAACAGCCGATGAGCTTGTTACGCATACATCGCAAATTGTTTTGAGTTCTGCCGTAGTATTGATGTATGCAACAACTGTGTAATCGGGATACATTTTCTTAACCTGAGAAATAAGCTGTTTGTCCATCTGGTCTGCCATACTGCAGCCGGCAACAGGCTGTGCAAGGTAAACAGTTTTTTCAGGTGAAAGGATTTTGCAGGTTTCAGCCATAAATCTTACACCGCACATAAGAATGTTCTTGTTTTCGGCTTTGCTTGCGTCAACACTCAGCTTGTAGCTGTCGCCTGTGTAATCTGCAATTTCAAGAATTTCATGCGCCTGATAGCTGTGGGCAAGAATACAGACATCCTTTTCCTTTTTCAGCTTGAGAATCTGTTCTTGTATTGATGAAATATTCATAATAGCTTTCCTTTCAAGGTAACAAGGTAATTAAAATTACTCCCCTTATTATACATTTTCAGCAGTTTATATGCAATAGCTTTCGGTGTAAAAAAGCTGTATTTTTTGCGTTTTTAACAAGAAACAGCACATATTTTTGGTTGTATTTAAAAAAATATTTTTGTTCCTTTAGATTTTACACATAAATGAATATGTGCTATAATTAAGTATAAATTTTGAATAGTATCATATCCCAAAGTTAGAATGGGTTAAATTAGGAGGATTATGTGATGAAAAAGACAATTGCTGTGTTATTTGCAGTTATGATGATGTTATTGTCGGCAGTTCCCGCATTTGCTGCCGCAAGTCCGGAGCCGAGTACATTCAAATATAAGGTTGAAGTTATTCCGACAGAGGGCGGTGACGGTGATTATAAGTTCACAACAGGTATTGACGAAAAGGGCGAACAGCATGTATTTATTGAGCCGCTTCCTTATGACGGCTATACTTTTGACCACTGGGAAATTTCGGGCGGTCCTTTCAGAACCGACAGCAAGTATACAGATGCTAATATGAATATTATTATTTCAGGTGACCTTGTTTGTACTCCTTATTACCGTAAGGCAAGCAGCGGCGGCACAACAGGTCCTGTTGCTACAGCTACGGCAAAAAAAGATGATTCAACAACTTCACCAAAGACAGGCGCAAGCGATGTTGTACCGTATGCAATTTTAGTTCTTTCTCTTGCGGCTTGCGGTGCGGCTGTATTTAAGCTTGTAAAGAGCAAATAATCCAACCTTAACTAAAAATCAAGAGACTTCTCATAAGGAAGTCTCTTTTTTATTCATTAGATGTTTGAATATTAGGTTTTGTATTGCAGATGCAGAAGTTTGTAAATTGTAATAAAATTTTACTAACAAGTAATGATTAATTGACACACTGACACAAAAATGATACAATATAACCAATTGGGAGTTTTTGGTATGAGCAGAAAAAGAAACAAATTTCTTATAGCTTTGATTATTTTGCTTGTGGCTGCAATTATCGGCACACTTGCGTACATAGTCGTTAAAAACTTAAATGAAAATAACGAACGAAAAAGTCTTGATAACATCGCAGGCTCGTATGCGTCAGGCATTGAAAACGGTACAACCTCTGCAACAGAAGTGACTTCACCGTCAATCAATGTGAAAAAGGTCGAAAATCCGATTGACTTCAAGTCGCTTCAACAGCAGAACAGCGACATTTATTCGTGGATTTACATTCCGAATACAAATGTAAATTATCCTGTTTTGCAAAGTCATCTTGACGATAACTTATATCTTGACCACGATATTTATAAAAATTACAGCTTTTCGGGCAGTATCTATTCGCAGATGTGCAACAAGCGTGATTATTCCGACAGAGTGACTGTGCTTTACGGTCATAATATGGCAAACGGCTCAATGTTTGCAACGCTCCATCGCTTTTATGATGCCGATTTCTTTAACAAGAACAGGTACATCTATGTTTACACTCCCGACAGAAAGCTTACATACGAAATTGTGTCAGCTTTTGAATATGATAACCGACACATTATGAATTCGTTTGATTTTTCCGATGACAATGTATTTTCGGATTATCTAAATATGATTAAAAACCCACATTCTGTTTCTGTGAACAAGAGAAATACGGAGCTTACTACCGATGATAAAATTCTTGTTTTAAGCACATGTTTAAACAGCGGTGACGGAAGATATCTTGTGCAGGGAGTGCTGAAGAAAAATGAACCGACAAAATGAAAGTTCGGCTGAGGCAACAACTGAAAATATAGAAAACAAGCTTGATCCGAATACGCCGGAAATTCTTGAACCAAAAAGAGAAAAGAACAGTAAGGAGCATGTAAGCAATCCTTCAAGGTTGGATATAGAAGGTTATATTTTCAAGGACAGCAAGTTAATAAAGAAAAAGAAAAAAGTATATACAGATGTGTACGGAGTTGATTCCGACAGCATTGTCGTGAAGAGTAACACCACAAATCACTATAAAAAGCATAGATCAAAATCGCATCATCACCATTCAAAGCATCGAAAGATGAAAACCTGGAAAAAGGTGCTTTTGTCAATCGGCTGTACATTACTTGGTTTAATTATACTCACCGTAGGCACGGTTGCGTATTTGATTTATCAGGGCGGAAACGAGCTGTTTAATACTGATATTCATGTTACCGCCCCACAGGGCATTGAAACCGAGGAAAACGGTAAGTATGTCGTATATAACGGTGAAACATATCAGTTCAACGAAAAGGTGACGAATGTTCTGTGTATCGGTGTTGACAAGCGCAACCTTGACGAAAATAATAACAGCAAGGTCAAGGCGAGCGGAGGTCAGGCGGATGTGCTTATGCTTGTGTCAATCGACACTTCAAACGGTAAAATAACGCTTTTCAACATTTCGAGAGATTCGATGGTTGATGTCACAATGTATTCAGCAGGCGGTGCGTATGCCGGCACGGAAAAACAGCAGATTTGTCTTTCGTATTCATACGGTGACGGCAAGGAATCAAGCTGTGAAAATACGGTAAATTCAGTTCAGAGGCTGTTCTATAACATTCCGATTAACACATACTTCTCGCTTGACCTTGACGGCATTTCCGCTCTCAACGACAGCGTTGGCGGCGTTGATGTTGTGTCACCCGAAACAATCGGAGAGTTTGTTGAGGGAGAAAGCTATCACCTTGTCGGACAGCAGGCTGAAAGCTTTGTCAGAACCCGTGATACAAGCAAGACCGATTCAAACAATATGCGTATGCAAAGACAGAAGGTTTACATTCAGTCTTTTATGAATACGGTTCTTCAGCAGACAAAGGAAGATTTAACCACGCCGATTGATTTGTTCAATGCGTCCGCTCCGTATTCATGTACGAATCTTAACCCGTCAAAGGTGTCATATCTTGCTCAGCAGGCTGTGCTTGGCGGTATGAACGGAATTGATATGGTTTCAGTCCCCGGTCAGGTTGCAATGGGTTCAAAGTACGCAGAATTCAATGTCAGCGAGGCAGAATTTTATCAGCTGTTTTTGAGTATTTATTATACGAAAATAGAATAATAATCAAACAAATAAAATGCATCAGATTCCAAGTAAGGTTCTGATGCATTTTTGTTTTATGTGCAATGCTGTTGTTATATTGCAGCGGAATTTTCATCATATCAAAACATATTTATTGAACAAAAAAATCCGTTAGAGCAGGCGGATAATATCCGCCGCTACGGCTCGGTTTGTAGAAAAAACTGCAAATGCTACGCTCGGGCATAATATGTTTTGTATTTAAACAAACTGTCTTCACGACCGCAATTTTCCATTTTCCATTTTCCATTTTCAATTTTTCATTTAATTAACCTGTCTTCACGAACAGGGCGCAGCGACACGCTGCCGGCGGCTCGCCGTAAAAAACAGACAGCCTATAATTGGCTGTCTGCATTTTGTTCAATATTCAATTTGATGCGGAGGTTGTTTCTTTTGAAGAAGTACCGCCTGTGAACAATTCTTCAAAAACGAAGCTTGCAAACTTCTTTCTCTGTTCTTCAAGGTCTGAAATTTTGATTGTTGATGTAATTGTACCGTTCCATGTTTCGGTTTTATCATCATAGTACCAAAGACCTTCTTCAGGAACATAATACTGTTCTACATCATAGGAAAGATATGTGAGAGCGTGAGAAACAAGCGCTGTGATTTCGTCCTTCTTGAGGTTTGTTGTTACAAGAGGACCGACAGAGCTTACAATTGAAACAATCTGACCGAGGTCTGCACTTTTCATACTTGTGAACAAAGTTTCAAGAAGCTTTCTCTGTCTTGAGGTTCTGTCCCAGTCGTCACCGTCAAGACCGATTTCGTTGCCGTCCTCGCCCTTTGTAAGACCTCTGTTTCGAGCATACCAAAGAGCCTCCTGACCGTTGAGATGAACAGTACCGGGTGCGTCTGTGATAGTTGTTCTTGTGTCAGCCTGATTGTTCTTGTACATCTGATAGTTGATGTAGTCAATTTCGTCCTGAGTAACTTCCATATCAACACCGCCGAGGGTGTCGATAATCTTCTTAAAGCTGTCAAAGTCAACAACCGCATAACGGTCAACCTTGATGCCGAAGTTTGCCTCAATTGTCTGAATTGAAAGCTTTGCTCCGCCGTAGTTATAAGATGCGTTGAGCTTGTCATATCCGTAACCGGGGATATAAACATATGTGTCACGCTGGAATGATGTCAGTTTAAGCTTTTTGTGGTTGTTATCAATGGTCATCATGATCATTGTATCACTTCTGCCGTGTTTATCGCCGTTTGAATTGTCTTCGCCAAAGAGCATAACATTAAGCTCCTTGGAGTTCTGCAGAAGCTCTCCCTCTGAAAGTGAAAGGTTTGTTGCATCACTCTCAAGCGGAGCAACCGATGAGTTGGTTGCTACTGTGTTGTTGTTTGTGTCATCAAGCTCTTTGAAGTTGAGAGTGTCAAGAAATGAATAGTAGTAGAGCATTCCGCCGCCGCCCAACAGGAAGATTATTGAAAACACAAGGCAGAGAATTCTTTTAAGTCTGCCTTTTTTATTATATAATTTTTTGACCTGCTTATTTGAGCTTATGTCAACAAAATCGCTTTTCTGACTGTTTTTTTCGTAATTTGGCATATTACTCCTCCAATCGGGTAAAAAGCACACAATACATAAGTATAGTTTATTATACCATATGAGAATTTCTTTTAATGCTAAATTAGAATTAAAATCTGTCTTTTCGTAAAGTTTTAGCGAAAAATCTGACTGAAAATATTGATTTTTTTGTCGGTAACTGTCAATCCTGTTCATCAAGTGACAAATAGAAGGACGGAAGGAACTCTTTTTCAAACACCTCGTTTTCGGGCATATTCATGTTGTGAATTGAATTTTCGGTTGCCTCTTTTGCCTTTGAAAACTCGCTGTTGCCCATTTTTATTTCTTCAATACATTTTATGAGTGCGGAAAACTTGTCCGCCGCTTTTACATATTTTTTAAGTTCATCGTCACCTGCACCGTTCATTTTGATGATTTTATCCATATCGTCCTTAAAATCATCCGGAAGCATCGACACAAGCCTGTTGCCTGCCGTTGTTTCAATCTCCTTGTAGGCATTTTTGATTTCGGGGTTGAAGTATTTTACGGGAGTCGGCATATCGCCCGTTATGATTTCGGTTGCATCGTGAAAAAGTGCGAGCAATGCGGCTCTTTCGGCATTAAGATTACCGCCGAAACGCTTGTTGTGAATCAAAACAAGGCAATGTGCAATCACTGCAACATCAAGACTGTGTTCACTGAGGTTTTCACAGCGTGTGTTGTTCATAAGTCCCCAACGGTTGATGTACCTCATTCTTGAAAGCATTGCGTAAAAATGTGAAATATTCATAGGTAGTTTCTCCTGTTTTTTGCTAAAAATTAGTGCAATTTGTATCGCATTATGTTATAATGTAATCTAAATGCGAGTGTCCTCTGTTCTCTGCAAGCAAAGCAGAGCGTTGCTCCGATTTGAATCTATGTAGGTGTCTTTTGAATAAATGACGGTGAAGGACATTTATATTACTGATTATACTATTCATAATTTAAAAGTAAAGAAATTATCGAAAAAAAGATTTTTTCAGACTTTTTGCTCCGTGGAGGGTTTTATGCCGAGCAGAATTTTGCAAAAATATCCAACACAAAGACTATTTGGTTTGCGTGTGTTTCTTATATCAATTATAACTGCAACAGCACTTTTTCTACCGTTTATCATAATGGGTGGCGGTGTTTTCTATTATTACGGTGATTTCAATGTTCAGGAAATTCCGTTTTATCAGCTTGTGCATGACGCCGTAAGAAACGGTGATACGGGTTGGATGCACAATGTTGACCTCGGAACGGATATGCTCTCAAGCTTCAGCTTTTATCTTCTTGGCAGTCCGTTCTTTTGGCTGACAATTCCGTTCCCAAGTGAGGCTGTACCGTATCTTATCGGACCGTTGCTGATTTTAAAATTCGGCTGTGCGTCACTTTCCGCATATCTCTATCTGAAAAGATATGTGGCTGACAGGAATTTCGCACTTGTAGGCGGATTGATGTATGCATTTTCGGGATTTTCAATCTACAATGTGTTCTTTTTCCACTTTCATGAACCGATGATAATGTTTCCGCTGTTGCTTGCGGCACTTGACGCATTCATCTATGACGGAAAAAGAATAGTGTTCACACTTGCGGTATTTTCCGCCTGTGTTGTGAACTACTACTTCTTTGTGGGACAGGTTCTGTTCGTAATCATCTATTTTCTTATGATTACGCTTACCAAAACCTACAAATTTAAAGTTAAAAATTTTCTTTTGCTTGCGCTTGAGGTTATCATAGGATTCCTTGCAACGGCATTCATACTGCTGCCGTCAGTGCTCGGATTAATGGGAAACCCAAGGCTTGCCGAGCTTCCGAACGGCTGGGATTCGCTTGTCTACAGTCAACCGCAAAAATACTGGCTGATAATTTTAAGCCTGTTTTTCCCCGCAGATATGCCTGCGTTTCCTGTGTTCACACCCGGCTCAAATTGCAGATGGGCGTCTGTTGCGGCATGGTTGCCGCTTGTCGGAATGACGGGAGTTATCGCATATTTTCAGGTTTGCCGAAAAAGCTGGCTCAAAAAGCTTCTTGCCGTGCTTGCTGTGTTTGCGTGTGTGCCTGTTTTGAACAGTATGTTCCAGCTTATGAACAGCTCAATTTACTACGCAAGATGGTTCTATATGGGCGTGCTTATGCTTGTTCTTGCAACAATCAAGGCGTTTGAAAACAGAAAAACCGATTGGAACAGGGCGATTCGTTGGTCGGCAGGAATTACGGTAGGTGCAACTCTGCTGATAGGTCTTATGCCTGTGAGCTATACGGATGAGGAGAGCGGCGATATTCAAAATACGGTTATCGGCACTCAGGCAACATTTGAACGCTATTGGCTCTATGTTCTTATGGCTTTGTTAAGTCTGCTTGCGTTCGTTCTCATCATCAAAAAATTCAGACGAAACAAAAAGAGATTTACGGTTATGCTCACTGTTGGTATCCTGGGCGTTTCGCTTTTTACCTCATATTTTATAATCGCCACAGGCTATTTCTCAAGCAGCAGTACAAATACCATCAAAGAAGATATCATAAACAGGCGTGACGGTATCACAATTGCCGATATTGACAATGTTCGCAGTGATTTTTACGAATGTGTTGACAACACGGCAATGTTCTGGCAGATTCAGAGCATTAACTGCTTTCAGAGTTCTGTTTCAACATCTATAATGCAGTTTTACGATGCACTCGGAATTACAAGGGATGTTGCGTCAAGGCCTGACCTTGATGTATACGGACTTCGCCCGTTTCTGAGTTGTAAGTATCTTTTTGATTACCGTGGCGACGGAAAATCTGGAAGTCTGAATTCATTTGTTGACGAAAACGGCAACACAAGAATGCCTGGTTGGAAATATCTCAGGACGCAGAACCGTTTTGATATTTATCGCAACGAATACTACATTCCTATGGGATACACCTTTGATAAGTTCATTGCCGAAGAAGAATTTGACCTTGTGACGAACGCACACAAGTCCGAGGCTTTGCTCTACGCAATGGTTCTTCCCCGTGACCTTATGAAGAAGTATTCCGATATTACGGGCTACAGCGATGAAAAGTACAAGCTTTTGTACGGCAAGCATCCGGAGGATTACGACAGCATTACGGAAAAGTTTGATTACAGTAATTCAGATTACAAAAAGGTTTGTAATCTCAGAGCCTTGAACAGTTGTACTTCATTTGAATATACAGATAACGGCTTTAAGGCTGTTTACAATAATAAAAAGGGTGACGATAACCTGTTGTTTTTCAGCGTTCCTTACAGCGATGGTTTTACCGCAACTGTAAACGGCAAGGCGGCAGATGTTGAAAAGGTTGACTACGGCTTTATGGCTGTTAAGATTCCAAAGGGGGAAAAGTGTGACATTGTGTTCACCTACGAAACACCCGGATTTTCAACAGGTGTCAAAATCAGCCTTTGCGCATTCGGAGCATTTTTAATCTACTGTGCGGTTATTGTGACCGTTAAAACAGTTAAAAAAAGAAAAAATAAAAACTGATAAAGATATAATCAGCATTTAAGTACGGAGGTATTTATTATGTTTGGAAACAAAATACTTGACTTCAAAGACGAACTTTTAAAGGATCTTAACACACTTCTTTCTTTTGAATCGGTTGACGGTGAAAAGAATGACGAGTGCGATAATGCCTTGAATTTTATTCTTAAAAGAGCAGAAGATTTCGGACTGACAGGGGAGAGAACAACCGACAAGAGCGGTCATATAACCCTTGGCGACAGCGGAAAGCTTTGCGGTGTGCTTACTCACCTTGATGTTGTTCCTGCGGGAAACAGCTGGAGCGTTCCGCCGTATGCGCTTACCGAAAAGGATGGCAGACTTTACGGCAGAGGAATTGCAGACGACAAGGGTGCGGCTCTTGTTACTCTCTATTGTTTGAAAGCAATCAAGGACAGTGGTGTAAAGGGCGTGAACACTCTGCGTGCTATTTACGGCACGGGTGAAGAAACGGGTATGGAGGATATGGAAAATTATTTCAAGAAAAATCCACTTCCCGACATGGCATTCACTCCCGACAGCGACTACGGCATCTGCTTTGCCGAAAAGGGTATTCTTCAGCTTGAAGTCAGCACACTTTTAAATAATGCAACAACACTCAGCCAGTTCCATGCAGGCAGAGCAGTTAATGCAGTTCCCGACAGAGCGTATGTAATGCTTGATTCATCAGACTATGACGAGCAGACTCTCATGCGCCTTGCAGACGCAAGTGACGGTGATTTTGAATTTAATTACACTATTGACGGTCTTATGATAATCAGCCGTGGCAAAGCGGCTCATGCGTGTGAACCGGACAAGGGCTACAATGCCGCAGCTGCACTTGTTGACCTTATCTCAAATGTTTACACAACAAAGGAAACAGGTTCAATTTGTTCATTTATTGACTACGCAATTAACAAGGAAACAAACGGCAGATCACTCGGTCTTAAAATGAGCGACGCTGTTTCGGGCTCGCTCACCGTAAACCTCAGCAGCGTGAATATTGAGGGACAGACCGCAAAGGCTGTGTTTGATATCCGTTATCCCGTTACCGTGAGCGGAAACAGAGTTCTCAAACAGTTCAAAAAAGTTGCAAAAATCAGCGACCTCAAGGTTACTGTTCTCAATCACGAAGAACCGCTTTATGCCGATAAGGACAGCAAGCTTGTAAGGCTTCTCTCTGACGCTTACGAAAGCGTAACAGGTGAAAAGGCTGAGCTTTATTCAACAGGCGGCGGAACATACGCAAGAATGCTCGGAGGTCACGGTGTTGCATTCGGTCCTGCATTCAAAAATGACGATGTTCGTATGCACAATGCAGACGAAAGTATGGACAAAGAAAATTTCTTTAAACACGCTCAGATTTGCCTTGAGGCAATGTACAGAATGTTTACTGACGGAGAATAATGCGTTTCGTTATGAACAAATTCAGATGAAAAGGGAATGCTAATGAATACGGAAAAAACTGTTAGAAAACAGGCAAAAAAGGTTCTTGAGGGAAACCGGTCGGTGATTATCTCAGAGATAATGGTCGCTGTGCTTGCATTTTTGACAGGGCTGTTTGCGTTCAGCCTTGCAATGTCTGTGGCAGGACTTTATGATGTAAAAAATCCGAATCAGACTCAGCAGATGCTTACAATGATTTTCGGGCTTGTATTTTTTGCTTTTGTTGTTGTGTGTCTGCCGCTCATAAACGGAGTTTACAGAAGTGTGTGTAATGTAGTCAGGGGCAGAGAGTGCAGTCCTCTTGATGTTTTTTACTATTATAAAAAGCCGAAATTATTTTTTAAGTCTGTTATTCTTGATGTAATTTCAGTCGGCTTGTTTTTTATCATAAGCGGTCTGCTCAATGTGTTCAATTATCTTAGTGCGGTTTCGGATAAAATAATTGACAATTCACCCTCACTCACGGCGGTTGTGGCTGTATTGCTTGTTTTGGCGTTTATCGTCAGCACTGCGGTTGTGGTGGTGTGTTACATTATTTTTGTTCATTATACATTTTTGGCTTACGGTTTTAACGAACATCTGCCGCTGGGAGTTTATCTTCCGAGAATGATGGCTTTTTCAATAAAGAACTTCATCCCCACAATAAAGCTGTTTATCGGCTTTATCGGATGGGCGGCTTTGTGCTTTTTTGTTGTTCCGGCATTTTATGCCGTACCTTATTTTCTGACAGCCTCTGCAATGTCTGCAAAATGGTTGTTCGAGCTTGAAGGGAGCAGAGATATTATATGTTAGTTTCACTTTGTATGATAGCCTATAACGAATCGAATGCTTTGAGCGGACTTTTCAGGGATATTGCACTTCAGGACTATCCGCATGATAAAATTGAGGTGGTATTTGTTGACAGTATGTCAACCGATGATACTAAAGAGAAAATGGAAAAGTTCCGTGACACCGACTACGGCTTTTGGAATGTGTCCGTTGTTCAATGCGTAAAGCGTAATCAGGCAACCTCATGGAATGCCGCTCTGATGACCGCAAAGGGCGATGTTATCATAAGAGTTGACGCTCACGCAAGAATTCCGAGAAACTTTGTTTCACGAAATGTTTATAACATAAAGCAGGGTGAAAATGTTGTAGGCGGCGGCAGACCGAATATCACTTCAAATGTTTCAAGCTGGAAGCTTACCTTGCTTGCGGCTGAGGATTCTCTGTTCGGCAGTTCGGTTGCTTCGTACAGACGGCCGCTTGCGCAAAAGGAATATCTTGACAGCCTTTTTCATGCGGCTTACCGCAGAGAGGTTATTGCCAAGGTCGGCGGATTTAACGAAAATCTCGGCAGAACCGAGGATAATGAATTTCACTACCGCATTAGAATGGCGGGCTACAAGATGTGCTGTTGCCCCGATATTATTTCGTATCAGCATTCACGAAACGACCTTCACGGAATGATAAGGCAGAAGTATTCAAACGGACGGTGGATAGGACTTACACTCTCGGAATGTCCCGGTTGTCTTTCATACTTTCACTTTGCACCGTTTCTTTTTGTAATGGCACTTCTCGGCTGTTCCGTGCTTGCATTTCTCGGACTTCCGCTTTTTTTGTACATTCTTTTGATAATCTACGGAATGTTTGATATTGTAAACGCTGTCGGATGTTGCACAATGAAAAATGTTCAGCCTCAGTTTGTGTTTTTGCCGTTCATTTTCCCGTTGCTCCATGTTGCCTACGGAATAGGCACAATTGTTGGTTTGATTCAGATTCCGTCATGGCGGAAGAAAATCAAAAACAGCGGTGCGAAAGAACACATTGAAAAGGTAAAAAGAAAAATCAGGGAAAACACACTTCCCGGTCATTCATACAAATAATTTTTTGGGCGGATAATCTCCGCCCGTATTTGATATTTACGGAGATACTTATGACTGAAAAAGTAGAACTTACCCCCGAACTTTTGCGTGAGTTACAGCTTAAACAGCTTGATATGCTCGTGTATTTCAGGGACTTTTGCGAAAAGAACAATCTCACATTCTATCTCATTGGCGGTGCGTTAATCGGTGCGCTCAGAAACGGCGGATTCGTTCCGTGGGATGATGATGTTGATGTTATGCTGCCACGAGAGGACTACGAAAAGCTGTACAAGCTTTGGCATGAACAGGGCGCAGACGGAAGATTTCGACTTCTCAAAACCGACAGCGATATGTTCACGGGCAATATTTTTATGACCGTAACCGACACAAATTACACTATGGTCAAGACAAATCAGACCGAGGTTGATATTCCGCACGGACTTGTGCTTGATGTCTTTCCGCTTGATGTTTGTCCCGACAGCCGTTTTGCACGCAAAATGCAGTATGTGTGGACAATGCTTTATTCGCTGTTTTTGGCTCAGGTTGTTCCCGAAAAGCACGGCGGAATTGTGGGGGCAGGCAGTAAGGCTTTGCTTTCAATTTTCAGAGGAAAAAAGCTCCGAGAAAAGATTTGGAGAACTGCAGAAAAGCATATGATTAAGTACAGGCTTGATAAAAACAAGTGTGTAACGGAGCTTTGTTCGGGCCCTCATTGGATGAAAATTGAGTATCCGAAACACATTTATTCGGGCGTTGATTATGTCACATTTGAGGGCATAAAAATGCCGTGTATGTCTGGCTATGACGAGTATCTCAGAATGGTTTTCGGTGATTATATGCAGCTCCCGCCGGTTGAGGACAGAGTGCCACACCACGATATTGCATATCTTGACTTGAACTCACCGTGTGAAATTTATGACAGCAAAAGAAAGAATAAGCAAAAATAACGGTGCATTATGGAGCTTATAAGAGATAATTGGACTAAAAATGACTATGATGATTTTGTAGAGGAACTTCGTTCATATGCCGATGAAAAGTACAGAAGCTTTCATTCCTCATTGATTCCCGACAATGACAAGGACTTTTTTATCGGAGTAAGAATGCCTGTTATGCGAAAGCTCGGCAAGGAAATTTCTAAGGGCAACGGACGCAGTTTTTTAGAGCAGACAACCGATAATTCTTATGAAGAAAAAACAATGCGAGGTATTGTAATCGGTTTGCTCAAAACCGAAAGCTATGAAGAATTTTTGATGTACAGCGATGATTTTGTACAGCGTATAGACAGCTGGGCTGTTTGCGACGGCTTTTGTGCAAATTTAAAGCAGACAAAAAAGTATAAATCCGAATTTTTTTCTCATATTTGTGAATACACAAAAAGCGATAATCCGTGGATAATTCGTGCAGGTCTTGTGCTGATGCTCGACTATTATCTTGAAGACGAGTACATAGACACGGTGCTTGAATGTTGCGACAATGCGAAAAATACGCATTATTATGTGAGTATGGCAAGGGCATGGCTTGTTGCTACGGCACTTGCAAAGTGCAGAGAACAGACTATGCGGTACATAAAGTCAAATTCGCTTGATAATGCTACCTTTAATAAAATGATTCTGAAGAGATATTGACAAATCCGAAAATCGGCATATAATATAATCAACAGTTGTCTTCGGGGCGGAGTGAAATTCTCCACCGGTGGTTAAAGTCCACGAACAGGTGAAAGCCTGCCGAGTCTGTGAAATTCAGACACCGACGGTCATAGTCCGGATACGAGAAGATGCGGCAGAACAGGCGGTTCGTCTGTTTTATTTTGGTACGCAATCCCGTTACATTTGTAGCGGGATTTTTCTTTTCCCGACAACTCGAAATAATTTTTCAGGAGTGGTCGTAATGACAAAATCAAAAGCAAAAACAATCAATTCAGACAACACGGCAAAGACAACAAAGCTTGCCGTAACCGCAATGCTTGCGGCGCTTTCGGCAGTTCTTATGTTCTTTGAATTTCCTCTCGGATTCATCGCACCTTCATTCTATGAGTTCGATTTTTCCGAAGTTCCCGTTCTTGTCGGAACATTCAGCATGGGGCCGATTGCCGGTGTAGTAATTGAATTTGTAAAAATTCTCGTTAAGTTCCTTATCAAAGGCACAAGCACAGGCGGAGTAGGGGAGCTTGCAAACTTCCTCATCGGCTGTTCGTTTATCCTGCCGGCAGGTTTCATCTACAAGTACAAAAAAACAAGAGCCGGTGCGATTGTCGGAATGCTTACGGGTACGGTTGCAATGGCGGCTATCGGTGTGGTTCTCAACACATTCGTGCTTGTTCCGCTCTACTCGTCATTTATGCCGCTTACAGAAATTATCAAAATGGGACAGGCAATTTTCCCTGCAATTGACGGTACATTTACATTCTGCCTGTACTGCGTAGGTCCATTCAACATCATTAAGGGACTCATCATTTCGGTAGTTGTTTTCATAATCTACAAGCCGCTTTCAAGACTTATCAACAGCCTCGATGCCCTTCTTACAAAGAAGAAAAAAGCAACGGTTCAGTAAACCCGAAATTAATTTTGGGTTGACAAACAGCAAATTCAGGCGTATAATAGCATACGGTGTCGAAAGGCATCTATCACAGAGTAGAAATTTGTGCGTGAAGTGTTTTGCGGACGGGGAGTTGCCGCAAGAACGAAAGGTTTATCCTGCGGTACAGATTTCGCATCCCGCTGTTACTTTGGGACATATAATTCAGCGGGCAGAGCAATCTGTCCGCTTTTTTCTTCCTGAAGCAACAACAGAGATTCAGGAGGTAAAAAATATGTCACAACTCAAAAAAATTCAAAGCTCTTTGCTTGAAATGAAGAGTATCTACGCTCTTGCGGCAATTGCAATGCTGCTTGCACTTCGTATTGTTCTCGGATTTTTCGCAAACAGCACACTTCCGTTTTTCGGAAACAATGTAAAGCTCAGTGCAGCGTTCCTTCCCATAGCCGTAACAGGCGTAATGTTCGGACCGATTCCTGCCGCAATTGTCGGCGCTTTGGGAGATATTCTTTCATTTATCATTGCCCCGACAGGTGCATATTTCCCCGGCTTTACAATCAACGGTTTTATTACTGGTTTTATCTACGGTATGTTTCTTTATAAGAACAATGTAACTCCGCTCAGAGTTGTTCTTGCATGGTTTACAAATATGCTCTGCGTTGAAACATTCCTTACGGCTTTCTGGCTTTACACACTCTACGGCGGCGGTTCAACACCGTACACAGTTTATCTTACAGCAAGATTCATCAGTGTTGCCGTTAAGTGCATTCCCGAGATTATTCTTGTGTTTGCTCTTGGTAAGCTTGCAGGTAAAATTCGTGTTCCGCACGCAATAAAGAGAACCTGATGAAAAACTAATACAAAACTTTAAGGTTGGAAATCGACTGCTCCCCGCAGTAGTTTCCAACCTTTTTTGTTTTTGTGAAAAATAATTTTTGTAAACATAAATTCACCTAATTCGGGCATTGGAATTGTTTTTCTATCAAACTATCTGCTCGAATTGGGAACGGCGGCTCGCCGTGCTGGCGGATAATATCCGCCCCTACGAGATTGCTATTTCAAATAAAATAAAAGTCGGAAAGCAAATTTGAAATCTGCTTTCCGACTGAATTTTTTGTTATAAAATTTGACTGCACGATTAAGCCCACTTGAGGGTATCGTTGTAGAGATTGATGTAGTCCTGAGCCGAACGATCCCAACTGTTGTCGCTCATCATTGCACGCCACATAAGCTGATGCCAGCCTGCGTCATCATGAATACCCCACAAAGCTCTTCTTACGGCATTTACCATATCTGCCGTATCGTAGTTCTTGAATGTAAAGCCGTTACCGTAGTTGTCTGCACTGTCAAATACAGAGTCTTTAAGTCCGCCAACTTCACGAACAACTGGAATTGTACCGTAACGGAGAGCGATCATCTGTGCAAGGCCGCATGGCTCCTGAGCAGATGGCATAAGGAATATATCAGCACCTGAATAAATCTTTCTTGCAAGTTCAGGTACAAAACCGTGACAGAAGCAAAGTCTGCCCGGATATTTTGCCTGCATATAGTTAAAGTAGTCCTCGTATTCCTTATCACCCGAGCCGAGAATTACAAACTGCATATTCTCGGTATTCATAAGCTCTTCAAGTCCCATTCTTACAAGGTCAAGTCCCTTATGACCTACAAGTCTTGTTACCATACCAACCATTGGTACATCCCAGCGCTGTTCAAGGCAAAGACGCTCCTGAAGTGCTCTCTTACACTCACCCTTGCCGCTCATATCGTCCTTAGAGTAGTTACGATAGATCTGATAGTCTGTTTCAGGATTATAGCTTTCGGTATCAATACCATTTTTAATACCGCAAAGTTTATAGTGACGGAGGTTAAGTTCGTCGTGAAGTCCCCAGCTGAACCATGGGTCTTTAATTTCAGCCGCATAGCTTGGAGATACTGTTGAAACTCTTGTTGCTGTTTCAATAGCGCCCTTCATCATATTGAGTTTGCCGTTCATCTCAAGAATTTTTGTTTCATTGGCAGGAATACCTACACATTCTGTATTAACTTCCCAGCCGTATTCACCCTGATACTGAATATTGTGAATTGTAAACAGGCTCTTGATATTGTGATACCATGGTCTGTGTGAATAGAACAGATAGTAGTAAACAGGTACAAGTGCTGTCTGCCAGTCATTACAGTGAATCATATCAGGATGGAAGTCAATGTATGGGAGCATTTCCAGAATTGCTCTTGAGAAGAATGCAAATCTCTCGGCATCGTCATAGTGACCGTAAAGTGTACCACGCTTGAAATAGTATTCATTGTCAATGAAATAATATGTACAGTCGTGCCATCTTGCCCAGAAAAGTCCGCAATACTGATGACGCCATGCAACAGGTACGGTAAAGTTTGTAATGAAATTTAGTGAATTTCTAAGTTCCTGCGGAATTGTGCCGTAAAGCGGAACTACAATTCTGCAGTCCTGACCCTTTCTGCAAAGTGTGTGTGGCAGACTTCCTGCAACATCTGCAAGTCCGCCGCTACCGCAAAACGGATTTGCTTCAGATGCACAATATAAAATTCTCATTTGATTTTACCTCCATTAAACTACAGATTTTTTTGCTATATATACAGGATAGGAGTCATATCCCATAAGTGAACGACCATCCTGAATTTTAACATCCTTATCTATGATAACATAATTCAGGTTGGTATTGCAACCGATTTTTGTATCTTGCATAATTATTGAGTTGCTTACTTTAGCACCCTCGCCGATATATACACCCTTAGAAATAACACAGTTCTCAACCTCACCGTTGATTACACAGCCTTGAGCAATAATTGAATTTTTGACACTGCTTGTAAGACCGTAGCGTGACGGAGCGTCATCTCTAACCTTTGTGTAAATCGGACGCTGCGGATTAAAGAGCGCATCTCTTACTTCTTTTTTGATTAAATCCATATTGAAATTGAAGTAATCCTGATTAGAAGTAATTGCCGCTGTATAACCTTTATCTTCAAAGCCGTAAACATTGTATTTGCCGACGGCAGCCTGAATAATATTTTTAATGTCTTTCTGATTTACGGCGAGAGCCTGATTTATTTCCTGCATAAGGAGATCTTTTTTCAGGAGTATTGCGCCGAATACTACATTTTCAACAGTATCTGTCTTTTGCGGATTGAGGAAAAGTCTGTTTACTCTGCCGTTATCGTCAACGCTGATTGTCATAGGACGGTCGTAGCCTGACGGTACAACCATTTTGTTGTAAATTACTGTAATGTCTGCATTCTTTTTGGTGTGAAAACCAAAAAGGTCTGTGCAGTCAAAATTAGAAATAATATTGCCCGGTGAGAGCAATACATATTCCTCACGGCTGTTTTCAATGTATCCGTGCATATTATAAATGGTTTCGGGATAGCTTGAGAAAGAACTGCCGTTATAAGGTGTGAGCAATGTAAGCTGACTTCTTCTCTTTGAAAGGTCATAAGCAGAACCCGAGCCGAGGTGATCGGCAAGAGAAAGATAGTTTTTTGTGGCAACTACGCCTACATTGTTGATACCTGAATTTGACATATTAGAAAGAACAAAGTCAATTATTCTGTATTTGCCCCCGATAGGAACGCTTGCCATTGTGCGTGATGAGGTGAGGTCAGGCATTTTTTCGTCAAGAGTGCCTGCAAAAATAAGTCCCAAAACATTATTACATCTCATTTGCTTTTACCTCCGTGCATCTGTCAATCATTTCCTTTGGCTTTACAACTGCGCCTTCGTCAATAACAGAGTTCTCGCCAACTACGGCAATACCCCATTCATCTCTGTTAGCACAGTCCTCAGGTTTTGCGCCTACAACCGCATTCTTGCGAACAACTGTATTTTCTGCAATAATTGCAAACTGAACTGTAGCGCCCTCTTCAATTACCGCACCCGGCATAATGATAGAAGAGTTGATTGTAGCGCCTTTTCCGATAGTAACGCCCGAGAAAAGAATAGAAAACTCAAGATTACCGTAAACATTACAGCCGTCTGCAACAAGTGAATTCTGAATAACTGCATCATTAGATACAAAGTGTGGTGGCATCATTGGATTTCTTGAATAAATATCCTTTAAGTCAAGTGTAACATTAGGGTCGAGAAGATCCATATTAGCTTCCCAAAGACTGTCGATTGTTCCGACATCTTTCCAATAACCCTCAAACGGATATGCAAACATACGCTCGCCTGCGTTGAGCATTGCGGGAAGAACATCTTTACCAAAGTCATGGCTTGAGTTTTTGTTTTCGTCATCTTCAATGAGGTATTTTCTTAACTCTTTGTAGCTGAAAATGTAGATACCCATGGATGCGTGTGTGCTTTTTGGCTTTTCGGGCTTTTCATCAAATTCGTAAATTTCGCCGTCCTCGTGTGTGTTGAGAATACCGAATCTTGACGCCTCTTCAAGAGGTACATCTATAACAGCTATAGTACAAGCCGCATTCTTTTCTTTGTGGTATTCAAGCATTTTGTTGTAGTCCATTTTGTAAATGTGGTCGCCTGACAAAACAACAACATATTCGGGGTCATAGCGGTCAATGTAGTTAATATTCTGGAAAATTGCATTTGCAGTACCTGAGTACCAATCTGCGCCGTCAACAGCCTGATAAGGGCTTAAGCAGTTTACACCTGAGTGCATACCGTCAAGATCCCATGGCTGACCGTTTCCTATGTATTCATTAAGAACAAGTGGCTGATATTGTGTGAGAATACCAACAGCCTCGATGCCTGAATTTACGCAGTTTGAGAGTGGAAAGTCAATAATTCGATATTTTCCGCCGAATGGAACGGCAGGTTTTGCAATCTTTCTTGTAAGAACGCCAAGACGAGAGCCTTGTCCGCCTGCAAGCAGCATTGCAACTACTTCCTTCTTAGGGAACATTTTTCTACCTCCAGAGATTATTTAAGAGCAGGGAATAAGTGAGCATACTGCCCTGCAATTATAAGTATATTTATTTTAATTCCTCTGCCTTTACGGTTTCGGAATTGAGAACAACGGTTTTTCTCGGCTTTTCGGTGTTGCCTTCGGGATTTTCAAGTTCCTTTGTACATTTAAGATAAATTACACCGAGCGGCGGCAGGGTAAGTGAAAGTCCCTGCTTGTAACCGTGAATTTTCATCGGCACCGTGGTAAGAGTGCCTGTATTTGATACACCTGTTCCGCCAAATTCGGTTAAGTCGGAATTAAATATTTCCTCATATTCGCCAAAGCGGGGAACACCTATCATATAGTTTTCGTGAACGGTCGGCTGAAAATTGCAGACTGCAATGATTTCGTTGCCGTCCGAGTCGGTTCTTCTGAAAGCAATAACGCTTTGAGTGTAGTCGTTACGGTGTATCCATTCAAAGCCTTTCGGAGTATTGTCAAGCTCATAAAGCGGCTTATGTTCAATATAAAATTTATTTATTGCTTTAAAGAATGTATATAGAGCATTATGTTTTTCAAACTTAAGAAGATCCCACTGAATACCCGAGTCGGAATCCCATTCATCAAACTGTCCTATTTCGCAGCCCATAAATACAAGCTTTTTGCCGGGATGAGCGTACATATATGTAATAAATGTTCTTACGCCTGCAAACTTGCTGTCATAGTCACCCGGCATTTTGCTGATAAGCGAGCCTTTGCCGTGAGCGACTTCATCGTGAGAAATAGGAAGAATGAATCTCTCTGAAAAAGCATAGAAAAAGCTGAATGTAAGGTTATCGTGGTTAAACGGTCGCCACAACGGGTCAAGCGACATATAGTGGAGAGTATCGTTCATCCAACCCATATTCCATTTGTAGTCAAATCCGAGTCCGCCCTCCTCAATAGGCAGGGTAAGTTTTGGCCATGAAGTGTTTTCCTCGGCAAATGTAAGAGCCGACGGGTGATACATATGTACTGCCTTGTTCAAACGCTTGATAAAGTCGATTGCCTCAAGGTTTTCGTTACCGCCAAAGCGGTTAGGTACCCATTCGCCGTCCTTTTTGCCGTAGTCAAGGTAAAGCATAGAAGAAACCGCACCGATTCGCATACCGTCAATGTGGTATTTGTCGAACCAGAACATTACAGCCGAAATCAAAAAGCTGATTACCTCATAGCGCTGGAAATTAAAGAGACAAGTGCCCCAGCTGTCACGCTGACCCTTTTTAGGATTGTTGTCCTCATAAAGGCAGGTGCCGTCAAATTTATAAAGTCCGTAATCGTCCTTAGGAAAGTTTGACGGTACAATTTCCATAATAACGCCGATTCCCTCCATATGACAGCGGTCAATGAGAGCCATAAGGTCACACGGTGTACCGTAACGAGAGGTTGCGGCAAAGTATCCTGTTGTCTGATAGCCCCAGCTTGGGTCATACGGATATTCCATAAGCGGCATAAGCTGAACATGAGTGTAGTTCATTTCCTTTAAATAAGGAATAAGCTCATCTGCCATTTTTTGATAGTTAAAGTAATTGCCGTCAGGATATTTTTTCCACGAGCCTGCGTGAATTTCATATATATTCATCGGCTTGTCGGGTGAAGATGTATTCTGACGATTTTCCATCCAATAGCTGTCATGCCATACATATTGATTTGTATTAAATACCATAGAGGCATTTTCGGGCCTTGTCTGACAATGAAAAGCAAACGGATCCGATTTTAAAATGTTTGTGTGGTCAACGGTTTCTATACAGAATTTATATACGGCAAATTCATTGAGATTTTCAATGAACAGTTCCCATACACCGCCGCCGATTTTATACATGTAATTAGCTTTTTGATTCCAATTGTTAAAATCACCAACAAGAGAAACGGTAATTGCGTTTGGCGCCCATACTCTGAACATTACGCCGTTTCTGCCGTCTAAATTTATAAAATGAGCGCCGAGAAAGTCGTAAGCACGAACAGCGTCACCGTCAGAAAACAGTCGCAGCGGAGAACGCTCATCATTAAAGACATACTTCATATATTCAACTCCTTATTATGACTGCCGAATTACCCAATCGACAGTCAACCATTCCGAATAATGCGGATTGTTTGATAATCACTGTTAATTATAAAAACTTCTTGTATAAGAATACCAATTAAAACTACTTCTATATTCCTATAATATATAATACCAAATAAATATGTTGTTTTCAAGCAAATTTGAAAATTTTTACACAATATTTTCGTGTAAATTTTATAAATAACCTTTCAAAATTCCCATAAGGAACATAATTTTACATAAAAATAGTTTTTTTATAAATAAATCAAGTTAATTTTATTAAAATGTAAAAATCAAATTTATTTTATATGTTTTATGAGCTGTACATAACTATAAAAATGTGCATAGATTTTCTGAAGTAAATATATTGAAAAAAGGTATTTACAAATATTATTTTTTATAGTATATTAATACAACAATAGACAATAAAACAACAATAATATACAATTTTGTTTATTGCTAATTGAATAAATAGCGGTGGGGTGATACAAATTTGTTTTAGCACAATTGCACACACAATAAAATTAGGATGAGGAGAGTAATGATGAGAAACAAAAAAATTATTGCGTTAGTTTTGATACTGACAACAATTTTATCTATTTTTTCATTGCCTGCAAGTGCGGCAGAAAAAATTGAAGACCAAATTACGGTGTATTACTACAACGAGAATAATTGGAAATCACCGTATATTTATTATTATTGTGATAATTTAGCACCTGTAACCTGGCCCGGTAAGCAAATGAATGATTTTGGCGACGGTTGGTACAGTTACACAATTAATAATTTAAAAACCGCAAAAGTGATTTTCAGTGACAACGGTGCAAATCAAAATCCCGCACAAAATCAGGAGGGATATTCCGTTTCGGGCGAAAAATGGTATTTAAACGGAAGTTGGTATGACAGTGAACCAAACGGAATAACCGTGCATTTCAACAATTATAATGATTGGGATAATGTAAATATTTACTATTACAGCGGAAATAAAACAGGCACAAGCTGGACCGGCAATCCGATGATTCCTGACGGTGACGGCTGGTATACATACAAAATTTACGGCTTTGATGAAGCAAAGGTTTTGTTTAATAACGGAAAAGGTATTCAAATTCCCGGGCAAAATCAAGAAGGTTTTGCCGTAAGCGGAGAAATGTGGTACAGAAATGGGGAGTGGACTTCCGAACGCCCTGATGATGTAACAGTTTATTTTTACAAACCCGATAATTGGTCTGCTCCCAATATTTATTATTATAAAGATAATAACGATACGGGAAAAGCATGGCCGGGAAATGCAATGTCATTTGTGAGGGATAATTGGTATTCATATACCATAACAAAATATTCATCGGCAAAGGTATTGTTTAACAGCGGTTCAAATCAAATTCCGCCTCAAAATCAGCCAGGTTTTGATGTAAAAGGCATAGTTTGGTATAAAGACGGTGTTATGTGTAATGCTGAAACCGATGCGGATAATGACGGACTTCCCGACTATATGGAAATGGTACTCGGTACTAATTTGAATAATAAAGATACAGATTCGGACGGGTTGCTTGACGGTTATGAGGTGCTTACTTTAGGCACTGATCCCCTGAAAGCAGATACTGACGGAAACGGTGTAAAAGATTCTGATGAGGATGCAGACGGTGACAAGCTGACAAACCTTGAAGAGTACAAGTTAGATACTTCCCCTATCAATCCGGATACAGATGGCGACGGACTGAATGATTATGAAGAAGTTTATACATATCACACAGACCCGTTAAATGCTGATACCGACGGAGATACACTATCTGACGGTGATGATGTTGCATTAGGTTTCAGTCCGTTGCTCAAGGATACTGATTCAAATGGTATTTTAGATTGTGATGAAAAAATTAAGCAAGAAATCACACAGGAAATAAAAAACGAAGAAGCACCGCAGATTTCAGAAGTACAGGTAAGCTTTGAAGGAACAGGAAATATTAATAACACTACAACTATCGAAGATATTTACGGCAAAGATATGCTTTCAAGCGAAGTAGTTGGATTAATAGGATCTCCTGTTGAGATTACCACAACATCAAAATTTGAAAGTGCGGTAATCACTTTTAAATACGATAAGTCACAGTTAGGAGATACCAAAGAAGAAGATCTTGCTGTAATGTGGTACGATGAAGAAAACGGAGTATATCAGATTCTTGACAATGAAACCGTACTTGATAAAGAAAAGCAAACAGTAAGTTATAAAACCACACATTTTTCAAAATATATGGTAGTTGATAAAAATATATGGTATAATACCTGGAGAACAAACATTGACTACCGAGTGGGAACAACAACAAAATTATATTATGATTTTGCTTTTGTGGTTGATACTTCGGGAAGTATGGAAGGTCAGCGTATAGAGTATGCCAAACAGTCTATGAACAATTTTGTGGATTGTTTGACAGACAATGACAGCGCTTGTCTTGTAAGTTTTGAATCAAATGCTTATTTAAAAGCTCGCTTAGGTGCAACGAAAGAAACTTTGCATACTGCCATAAACTCATTGAATGCATATGGCGGTACATATGTAAGCAGTGGCTTAAATATGGCATTAAATCAGCTTATTGCGTCAACTTCCGGCAATCAAAAAGCAATAGTGCTGATATGTGATGGCGATGTTGATTCTGTTCAGTCATATGTTAATATAGCAAAGGCAAACAATATAAAAATATTTGCGATTAATGTTATTTCGGCGGATAATGATATACTTCAGTCTATGGCAGATGAAACCGGAGGAGAATATTATTATGCCTATACGGCAGAAGAACTTTTGACTGCCTTTTCGCATATTTCATCTGAAAGTCTGTTTAATTTTGACCTTACCGATACGGACGGCGACGGTTTGCCCGATACTTTTGAAAAGAACGGTATGAGGCTTGCAAACGGCAAAATAGTTTATACTGACCCGAACAAACCCGATACGGACGGTGACGGATTTACAGACGGCGAAGAAATGGGAATTTTGAGAGTGTTAAAGGATTTCGATTTTTCTTTAGCTAATATCCCTATTTTTTCATTGCCTTATAAAAAATATTATTATGGTAATGGGCAGTATTCTACTTCAACAATATTTTTTGATATTAAATGCAACCCAACTCTAAAAGATACCGATTTTGATACCTTTGATGATTTTGATGATTTAGATCCTTTGTCTTTTGATGCTGAAAAGGGTTTAATGTTTCAATCAAATATTCGAATAGGATTAGATCAAGATAATATTAATCTTGCTCCTGATTTGACATATAATGATTATAACGAGGATAAATTGTATAAATTAAATTCGTTATTTGAAATTCAAGCTAAGTTAAGTGAATCGGAATTGGAAACTGATTTTTTAAATTTAGCATCTATGTTTACTTTAACCGATAATGGTAAAGCTCTATTTGATGAACAATATAACAGCTTTATAAATGGAACTAATAGTACTGTTGAAATCAAAGGTGAAAGTCAAACTTATATAGTATCATGTTTTTATAGTGATTTGCTTACTGACACTATAAAAAGAGATAAAGTAACTCAAGATTATATTGATTTTGTTGTTCTATCGTTAAAAGATGAATTACAAAATAATAATGGCGATATAATAAAATCTAAAGATAATACCAATACAATTTTAAAAAATAACGAAAAAGAAAGTTTATACATATTAAAATATCCTTATAATAAATCAGGGTATTTATTTAACGGATTAACAATATGTGTTGATAATGTTTGGGGTCATAACATAACCATAAAAGACTATTTTCTTGACGGAAATCATTATTCGGGAACTTTACATTTTAAATTATATGATAATTTTGGTTTAGATCCAGGTGATGTATCAGATATGTATGGAAATTTGGCAGGTTTTAGAGCTTGGTATTGTTTGCAACATCAAACCAAATACAATGGAAAGTATAAACCTTTTATAAATATTATGGAATTCGATATTGAATTTTCAGGTGAATTACAATGAAAATAAAAAAATCTAAAACAAAAATAATCGTATTGTCTGTTTTTTCTGTTTTGGCAATTATAGGATTTTTATCATATCGTGTTGAGCTTTATCACAGAACAAATGATCCTAATAAGGAAAGAATATTTGAAATAGAGGATTATTCTCATGACAGGAAATTAACACCGTACGGTACCGAAAAAGATCTTCAATATAATTCTGAATCGATTAGGGCATTTATAATACAAAATTGTCCCGATAATGAGGAGAAAACCAAAGCATTAATTTATGAATTTTTAAATACATATAATTACAAAAATGAAATGGAAAACTGCGGTACGGATAAAATTTATATGGATTTTATGAAACCGAGTTGGAGATTTCCTGTGTATTGGACAGAAAAATGGGATATGAAACATACATGGCACAGAGATGGCAGTTATTTGGCTAATTATTATAACAGCAACAGAGTTGCATGGGTTGAATGTGATGTAAACGGTATTTTGGGAGAAAATTATTATTTTGACAAAACCACCTCTGATTCTTATGTCAGGGGTGGTAAATACCGTTGAAAACAGTCCGTTTTATTAAGAAAAGCAATAATCAATGCATTCAAAGCAACCAAAGAATATTATGAACAAAATCCTATGGAATATTAATATGGTTTATAGAGCTAAAATTACTCCCGACTTAGCGGTTAGAGTGTAAAGGAAAACAGCTATGCAGAAAAATAAAATTAAAGAAAAACTAAAAACCATTAATAAAAAGAAAAAAATAATAGTAACAACAGTAACAACGGCAGTTGTTTTTATCACTGTTGGAACAGGAGTTTACATTAATCACTTGATAAAAATATCAAATTATCTTAGTGACCTAACTTATGATATAGTACAGGAATCTTATGATACTTACGGTGATTACTCGAAAAGCAAATATCAGGATATAGTATCGGAAAACATTTATAGCAGTATGAATTATCTTCGCAGTGGTTCCTATGATAATCGAGACGAATTTATCATATATGTATCAAATCAATCTAAAGTAAATACCTTAATTTTTTTCTTAGATACAGCTGAGTCGAAATATACTTATGAGATTAAATTTTCTATAAAAGGTGAGGAGGGCTATAGCTATGGCAAATCTACCTGTACGGTGCAATGGAAATTAGATGATGATAATGTCTGGCGAGTATCAGATTTTGATGATCCTCCGTGATAAAATTATTATTTAGACAAAACCACCTCTGATTGTTATGTCAGGGGTGGTAATTAACAGAAAAACAAAGAGTGTAAAGTGTTCAGTTTTTTAATTACGGTACAGATAACAATTCAATACTACTTGCAAAGTTTCTAATAAACATCGTGCTTTTTTTGATGATTTTATAACTGATAATAATTTGAAATGGTGTGTATAGTTATGCGAAAAATAATAAATAAAAATATTTGCTTTATGGGGATATTAATTACTCTGCTTGAATTAGTTGTATTCTTATCGACACCTTATTCAAAATCGATTTTACCGGTTTATCCTTTAAATAATTTAATATGGTCAATTGTTTTATTTACTGTATTCTTTTTTTCATTCAGTGCATTTGTTATATTTGGCTTTGCTAAGAAAACTTTTTTACTGTATAAAAAGCAAATAGTAATATCTTTTTTTGCTCTTTTATTCATAAGAGTTATACTTGATATTGGCTGTTATATTTTCAAAAGTACAGAGATTAAATCTATATATAGCTTATTAACGGATTGCGTATTTTTTGTAATTATATTCCAAATTATTACATTTGCTTATACCGGCAGAAATTTATTAAAAGATATATATGGTAAAATTAAGGGCAAAGATAAATCTATAGTAGTTATATTATTATTTTATGTTTTAGTTGTGGCTATAGTTGTTTCTTATTTAGTCTATATATTTATAAATTTGCAAATGTATGCAGAAAAATATACAATTGATTCGTCATTTTATCTTTTTAAAAGTATGAATTATAACTTTAATTCACAGTTGTTAAGAATGTTTACAGCAATCATTTTACAAATACTTCTTGTAATAATACTTAATAATCTATATGCAAATAATTTTGACGCAGATTTATATTGGTCAAAAATATTTTTAAATATTATTGCACGAACAATAATAGCTTTTATAGCAATATTTGTATTATTGTTTATTAAAATTTGTATCTCAAATGTGGGTACTGTTGCAAAAATACCGGAAAGATCATCTGATTGCTACATTGGATTACCGAATTTAATTTCTAATAGCTTTGTTTATAAACAAATATATAGGGTAAATGGTAATTCATCGCAGATATTATCATACGAAAATACAGATGTTAAAATAAAATATCATGACGAAGAATTACTCGATTTTAAGCTAAATAATTTTTTCGATTATGAATACATAAATAAAGAGCAGAATAACATAAATAATTCAAATTCAGGTGCATCAATTAAAATACAAGATCAAGAAGTGGTATTCTTTTCAAATCAATATATAGCTTATGCAAAAAACGATACCCCTTATGTCATAGCCTTTGATGATATTAAAAATCAAAATGAGAATGAGGTTATAACAAATTTTTTAGAGTATATGATTACTTGTGGATATTGGGATTACTTTGAGTACGGTTGTGATTATCTTAAAAAGTATGATTCGGATTTTATAAATCCATACATAGAGAGATATGCAAATGGCAATTTTACGGAAGATGAGATTAATGAAAATCGTGAAATCAATACTGAATATATGACGAATTTTGCTCAAAAAATGCTTGAAATTAAATGAAAAAAGAGATGGATATGTTGGAAGATAAAATTATAGATTTATTATCTAAAAAAACTAAATGTCCTGTTTGCGGAGAAGAATGTATAAGTTGGTATAAAAAAGGGTTTTATACAAATTTTTGGAAAGAAAAAGAATGCCCCAATTGCAAAGCAACTTTAAAACTTAAAGGCAAAATAATATGGGTAAATAGGTTGATTAATCTGTTTTTTTTGATATGGTATATTTTCTTGTTTATTAATATACCGCAATTGTGTAGCTTATTATTGCTGTTTTATATTTGCTTCAAATTATTTTGGGAAGTTTTAGTGGTTGGTCCGTTTTCAGAAATAGTACCATATAACAGTACCCCTCTTGATGATTTATTAAACAGTTTCAGAAAATTAAAAAGTATGGATAAAAAAGGAAAAATAAAGGTTGCAGCGGTAATAACAGCATTTGTTCTTGCTTTTGTCGGAATTGGGGTTTGTATTAATCATCGGAAAAATATAGAAAATAATCTTACCGACCTAACTTATGACATAGTACAGGAGTCTTGCGATAATTACGGAGATTACTCAAAAAGCAAATATCAGGATATAGTATCGGAGCAAATTTATAAAAATATGAATTATTTATACGAAGAGGATTGTTCAGACAAAAGCAATTTGGATATTTATGTTATAGAGTTTACGGATATGGAAGTGCAGCTGTTGTCTTTAAAATCCGCTGAGGTAAACTATCAGAATTATATTAATTATCAAGTAAATACCGATAACAGTCGCTATATTGCTAATCGTTCTAATTGTACGGTACAATGGGTATTGGAAGATAATGTTTGGCAAGTTTCCGGTTATGACGAGCGTTCGTGATTCAGAAAAGCAGAGATTGAAAATTTTTCTTGCTTTAGGCTTGAACGAAAAAATATAAGAATGAGGGAGAATAATATGAACAGTAAATTGAAAAAATGCTTACCTTTTATAATTGTGGTTGCACTCGAATTAATATCGCTGATTTTTTATAATGAGGAACATAGCTTTTTGCAGATGAAGTGCATAGGAATACTTGCTATGGGAGGATTCAAATTTGCAATACCAATGCTAATATTTAATGCGGCTTTTGTGTTTGTGTATCTGCTGGCATATAATTATGTGGTGATATTGGTTACCGATACACAATTTATGGCGAAAAAGGTGTTTAAAAATATCGGTATTTTGTTTGCCATAAGAACAGGTTTTGATATTTTATATTATTTGCTTAACGCATCAGTGACAAATTTAAGTGAAACCTACATTGATTTTTCGTATTTAATAAATTCGTCGTTTGCGGTTGTTATGTTTGTGGTAATACTAAAAAATTGTGCAAACATATCATTAAAGGAGATTAAAACCAATGTCAAGGCGAGAAAAAGTGCAATATTTTTTGCTGTAATATTTCTGATTACAAATATTATCTTCTTTGTGTATTATATTATTATGAAAGGCCTTGCTTCGGAGAATTATATGATAGGCCTTGCTTTGAAGAATTATGAAATTTTTGATAATATGATGTCAGAAAATATATTTATGTATAATTTTATATCTTATTCGTTCTATGTTATCAGTGCGGTTTCATTGACATTACTCGGTGTTTTGTTTATTAACTTTGTAAAAAAAGTTAGTAATAAAGAAAATGTAAACGCTATGGTTTAGCTTGGAATAATTAAAATTCAGGTCACTTTTTTGTGATTTGCGTGTTAAAAAGAGAATAATTAAGTAATACTCCGCCACTTTACAACGATGGCGGAGTATCTTTGTTGAACGGCTTAAAAAATATTTTTCTTTATTCTGTCAAGTGCGCCTTTTTCAATTCGGCTGACTTGTGCCTGTGAAATGCCTATTTCGCTTGCAACCTCCATTTGAGTTTTGCCTCGGAAAAACCGCATTGTCAATATTCTTTTTTCACGGTCGGAAAGGTTTGCGATTGCTTCTTTTACCGCAATTTCTTCAAGCCAGGTTGTATCGTCGTTTTTGTCACCAATCTGGTCCATAACATAAATGGTGTCATTGCCGTCCGAAAAAACAGGCTCGTACAATGAAACAGGTTCAATTATTGCCTCGAGTGCAAGCACAACATCGTGTTTTGGCACTCCCATTATTTTTGCGATTTCTTCAACTGTCGGCTCTCGGTTTTCTTTATTGGTGAGCTGTTCTTTGATTTGCATAGCCTTATAGGCGGTGTCACGCATTGAGCGTGATACTCTGATAGCGTTATTATCTCGCAGGTATCTTCGTACCTCGCCGATAATCATAGGTACTCCGTAGGTGCTGAAACGCACATCGAGTGACGGGTCGAAATTATCAATTGCTTTGATAAGTCCGATTACACCGACTTGAAATAAATCATCGGGATTTTCACCACGGTTTGTAAAGCGCTGAATTACCGAAAGTACAAGGCGCAGGTTGCCGTTTATCATTGCGTCTCTTGCTTTTTTACGCTCTTGTTCACTGCCGTTCTTTATTGTGTTGAGCAGTGCTTTCTTTTCTTTTTCACTTAGGACTTTAAGCTTAGATGTGTTTACTCCGCAAATTTCAACTTTACCATACTGCAAAAAATTACCCCCAAGCAATTTCTTACAATAAGTATTGCCATAATAGGGGAGATTAATACAGTTATAATAAAAAAGGTTGTGCGGTGCGGTTTATAAATTATGGTTTAGCGGAGTGTCGGTCGGGCATTGAAATTTAGCTAACGCTAAA
>OGKG01000474.1_pt1 | contig 51494 bp, 38 predicted proteins | sample 1572201 | NCBI WGS metagenome assembly OGKG01 (sample SAMEA2582146, study PRJEB24529) | metagenome | biome: Human gut stool | place: China | collected 2011 | reverse complement strand
GCAAAGGACTGAAAATCCTTGTGTCCCCGGTTCGATTCCTGGTGGCACCACCCAAGAAACTCCGAAATAGCTTATAATCAAGTGTTTCGGAGTTTTTCTTTTTAGTCACTATTGGCAAAGTCACTATAATAGTCACTATACAAATCATTGTAAACCAATATAAATCGGATTTATTAAATGAAAGTTTTTAATTTCAATCCGATTAAGTGGCAAACTATAATTACACCAGTATCGGCAACAAAATAGATAGTGACTACTTTTCCCTCTTGTTGATTTAGTCACTATTTCAAATTCCGAATGATACGATGACACTTTGACATTATCGCCACTTTGAACTTTTTTCCATATCCACATACCTTGGTTAAAGTAATCGTGGTTAGTTTAACCGAATAACCATGGATAAAAGGTATGACAAACCAAAGGTTGATGACACCAAATTATCATGAGAACAGAACACCATCATACTTTGGTTATAGAGTATTAGGGTATCTTGGTAACTCCATCCAAGATATGTCAATATAACATATCCAAGAAGCCAAGACATCAAGGTATCTCGGTTAGACATATCTTTGAACCTCGGTTACGACAAGGCATATTTAGCCGATTTTCCACCGAAAACAGTCGTTTGAATATCTCTCAGGTCTTGCAGAATTTGTCAAGCAAGTTGTACTTTTGTGGGTACAAAGTTCGTTTTCCCTCACAAAGGTCACTTGCCGACTGCTACCGCATCGGAGCGATTCTATCGCTGTTTCGCCATGCGAAATGAGTAACCGAGTAACCTTGGTTACAAGATACCAATAACCGAGATGTTAGAGAACCTTGTTATTGAGGTAATAGAAAACTTTGGATGATATAACCATGCTATATTGGATAGAGTAACCATAGTTACTTGTACTTTATAAACCATTATGCTACAATACCAATATATCAAGGTGCTAATCCATGTGATGCAGTAACGACTGGATATTGTAAAATGGGAACATACGTTTGTGTACAAAACCTCGTTTAATTTCATTTTATTTTCAGATTCTTGTGTATCTACAGTCTAAGTCTGCTTTTATTTCGCTATTTTTGTAGTCATAAATTGACAATTCATATATATACAAATAGAGATGAATGATACTTTAGTGACATATCTTTTAGAGGGGAACAACCATCCCACAGAAGGCAAGCTTGTTTTTGATTCTTCTGATCATATCCGTTTCCAAAACAGACAAGATGTTTCGGGACACAATTATAACTGTCATCGTCGACTTGTAATTGAAAAAAATATTCAAGGTGGTAAAGGTTATACTGTAACTATGTACAATCTTGACGGAGTCCATCCTTTATGGCAAAATAATATTCAAATGGCTCCCAAACGTATGAAGATAGTTAATGTGGATGGCAACATCGTTGATTTACGTGGCTATGGTTACGATGAACATGCATTGGCAATGGGTGCGCCATTGGAAGTTGCATCGTTTGAGAATTATGGGGTAATGCTGATGATAGAAGACAATAGAATCATTCGTGCACAACTTAATATATATGATAGAAATGTCAGCATAGTATATCTGCAATAATTCCATTATTAATAGTAAACAATCAGACCGCATCTCCAGTAAAACAAAGTTAATACTTTTATTAGTGGGGAATAAAATGAAAAAAAAATCAAGGATTTAAAACTTTTCTGATAGATATGTTTGAAGAAGATATTTTCGGTGAAGATACCGTCTCATTGGTTCTAAGATATAGTGACTACGTCAGGCAAAATTTCGATAAAAAATCTAAAGTTGTAACTTTCGACAGACTTAAAGCAATCCTGACAGACAAAGAGTTGAATTGTTATTTCTCCAGAAAAGATGACAGAAGACACATTATCACCATCCCAGTGTCAGACAATGGCTGCGATGGCAAGGTTGACTTCTATGTGGAATGGCATGAGACAAACAGTTACGAGATAAAAGTTAACAAGGAGTGTAGGTCTCGTTTTGTGGCAGAGACTCCCAATGTTGACCTCAAGTATACAATCGAACAGCGTTGTAAAATTCTGTTTCTTGAGATGCAAGACCAGTTCAATGATTTTACCGCAATAAGTGAACTTTATAACTTAAAAGAGCGAGTTTCCAAACTGGAGATTGCTCCTGCTACGATTATTGAGAATGAGCGTCAACTTTGGACAAAGTACATCAAAGCCCAAGGTTTGATTGTGGAAAAGCTTCAGCAACCTTTTTATTGCAGTGGCAAGTGTAGACTTGAGCCTGTTAATGGAACCAAGGGAAATGCTAATCGTTATAAGTTGTATGTCCCAATAGAATATTCTGAATCTTCAGTACCCGAAGCTTTTTCCAATTTTATGAAAGATTACGAGGAAACTTTCGAAAGCACTATCAAAATAGACAAGGATGGCTATGCACGTCTGACAAAAGATGAACTTAAACGTGTTGATAAAATGATTCAGAGCAAGTTCAATAAAGAAATCGGACGACAGGAGAAAATCACTTGTTCCGTCAAGATTACGCCTTTGGGAATCTATGATAAGCTTAAAGCAGATTTGGAATCAATGAAATGGGATGTTAACGTGGATTATGACAGTGAAGATAATCTCTTGTGCTTATCTTGTCATGACGGCAAGTTTGCAAAGCTCCCTCGTGAAATCATTACTAAGTATGGCTTAAAATTTACAGGAGTATTCTGTAAATATATAAAGTACGATGAATACGGCCATTGTTTTGTTGAGATTGAAAAGCAGGCAGTCAAGTCACCGTTTTCATTTGTGGCTGGGATTCGCAAAATCGACTTTGTCGCTCAGAAGATGAGAGATGCAGCTTTCGACAGAAAGGAGAAGTTGGAAAAGGAAGATTATGATAGTGTCAGTTTTACCGTTGGTCAAACTTATACTTTCGATGAGGTGAACGATAATTATGATGATGACTTTTGGAACGAGGTAAGAACTGACATTTATGGGTTGGATATTTCATTATCAACTAAATACAAACTCTTGTTTCTCGATTTTACGAGCTTTGAAAAGCTTCAGGAAACACTCGACCAACTTTCTGAGAGCAAAGTATTCAAGCTTGTAAATGCGTATATTAACAAGATGTCATTCAAGGTCCACTTCTTCCAAGTGGAAAAGAAGAACAAGCTTGACTCATTTGAATATAAGAAAGATAAACTTAAGAATGTTGAGTTTATTACAAGTGTCAAGATAAAAAACAAGAGTGAGAACCTGTTCATTGGCAATCTAAATGGTAAGGAGTCAACAGAACGTGAACTCGTATTCTCTATACCTTATCGTTGGAAAGATGACCAAAAAAAGGCAAAAGGCATCCTGAATCTTTGCGAAGATGAGAATTTTCAGATGGATTGTGTGAGGGCGAATCTGAGGGGGGATGAAGTTAAACTCTCTTGGCTTGACGAGGCAATAGATAAGCTTGACGAGAAGAGAATTGACTCAAAAGAGCCAAACAAAAAGCCTGTTAATCCTCGTCTTCGTGACTTTATATTTGACTCTTCAAAAGCAGAACCTACTTATAAGTTTGAAATAGCCGAAGAAAATTTCCATGAACTCAGTGAGTATAAAGAATTGGAGAAAAGACAGCTTTTGGCTCTCAACCAGTCGCAAAAGAATGCTGTGTTGAAAGCACTCTATGCAAAAGACCTCTGTTTGCTTCAAGGTCCTCCGGGTACAGGTAAGACTACGGTAATCGCCGAGCTTATCTGGCAGCACATCCTCAAAGACCCGACGAAGAAACTTCTCCTTACCTCTGAAACCAATCTTGCCGTTGACAATGCGTTGGAAAAGCTGATGGGGTCAAGAAACGTAAACGAAGCGTTATCTCCTTATCTTAGCATCATCAAACCGCTACGTTTTGGTAGGTCTTCAAAATTCGAAGAAGATGGCAAGAAATATTCAGTCGAGCGTATCGAAAAATGGCTTGACGATGAATATGAAGATGAATTTGTATATGAGAACGAACTTTCAACTCTCGAAAATGTTACGGAAGAAAGTCTTGACGATCAAGAAGATGGCGACGTGAATAACAATGCTGTCCAACAATGGATGACGATGATTGCCCAGCGTGCCAAAGCCTATGCCGAACAGAACCCAAGGTATGCAGAATTAACAAACATGTATAGCACATCTCTTTGTTCTCCTGACGGTATCACCAAACGATACTTCATGGAAAAGTACTTCAAGCACGCTAATGTTATTGGAAGTACATGTAGCAGTACAGGTAGTCCGTCTTTCGCAGCTGATTATGCCAGTGTATATTCTTCTGCAGTCTATGACAAGTTTGTAGAGAAAGAGGGCTATAAGCAGACAATTTCTGACATTAAAGGATTGATTGTCGCAGCTAACAATGAAGACAGCTCTTTTCAGGATACTGCAAAGTCTATCATTAAGAGAATAATGAGAGAAAATAATGTAAAAACGGAAGATGAACTTCGTGAACTTTTAGACGATCCAACGGACAACGTAAAACACTTCCTGTTTGAATATGACCTCAAAGCTCTTCTTAAACCCAAACGCCCTAAAAAGTTTGAGACTATACTTGAGCGATTGGGATTTGACAGTGAGGAACAGTTTGAACAGACCAAGAATATCTATTTCGACACGGTCATAATGGATGAAGCGAGTAAGGCTACTCCTCCTGATTTGGTTCTTCCTTTATGTTTCGGCAGAAAGAGCATTGTCATAGGAGACCATCGACAGTTGCCTCCAATGCTTTATGAACAGGATTTTAAGGAAGCTCTTCTGAGTCTTGATGATAAGAAAGCAACGGCTTTGGCTGATGATATAGACCGACAGTTTGTTAATACCAGTCAGTTTGCGCGTCTGATACTTAATCCGAAGGTCTCTAAGTCAATTAAATCTGTGTTTACTGAGCAGTACCGTATGCATCCTCAGATAAATGATGCCATCAAGCAATTCTACAAGAATGACGAAGGAGGTTTGTCTTGTGGACTGGATTCGAAAAAAGTCGACAACCCTAACCTGGCGGAACCGGAGAGCAGATATCATGGATTCAACCATCCGGGATTTATTACTCCCGATGTTCATGTACTATGGGTAAAAGTAGATGAACCGGAGCAACGTACTGACTCTAAAGCTCTGTATAATGAGAAAGAGGTGGAAGCAGTGAAAAGGGTTCTTCAGTATCTCAAGCATTCTGAAGGTTTTGAAGAATACATGCAATATTGGGACAACAATATTCGAAGCACTGAACGCCGAAATATTGAAAAAGAGATTGGTGTTATAAGCTTCTATGGGCAACAGGTTAAGTATCTCAATGAAGTGAGGCTTTTTGCAAGGAACAATGGAATGAGAGTCAAACTTAACACTGTCGATAAATTTCAGGGTATGGAGCGAAACATCGTGATTGTTTCTACCGTACGAAGCGATAAATACAAATCTGCTCATGGAGTTGTTCCTAACAATGATCCAGGATTCGCAAAATCCCCCGAGCGTCTGAATGTTGCACTGTCCCGTGCAAGAAGACTCCTTATTGTCGTGGGTAATAACGAATTTTTCGATCATGTCAAAGATGCCAATAGCGGTAATTATCTTTATCACAATGTAATTGAAGAGATGCAGAAGCATCATGAGATTATTGACTACAAAACCCTTACAAAATACATACAGAAATGAATAATATGCAAGCATATAATGCAATAGCAAAGAGTAAGAAGGTCAGCGAGCTGTTCTTGGGTACGTTTGACATCAACTGGGACTTTGCTAAAATCAGATATACAGCTGTTTGTACAGAGGCGTTACCTCTAACCGTTATGGAAAGAATGGTCTGCGGTATTGTAAACTTGGATGGGAGAGTCTGCCTGGGTGACTTGGCTCGTATTATGGGCTTAAACATAGAAAACGATGTTCAGAATTTGAGGTTTCAGGACCTGGGGGAGAAAGAAATACTATTAGAGACGCTAAGAACTCTTGATAAGTTTGGTATGATTACGACTTTCGATGATTCTTTCTCTTATATAGAACTGACTGAAATCGGTAAGGAATACTATGCTAAGGGAAGAAAATTCAAGTCGGGTGAAACTAAGGGATTTACGATGTATTTTGACCTCACTGCAGGTAATCACTCTAATGCAAAGACCCTGTTCAGCAAACTGGCTGTGGATGGAAGTAAAGAACAGCAGGACAACTCTGAACTCCCATATGAAGAGGAGAATTTTGTGAAACAGTATGCAGAGAGCCAGATTCCTCAATACTATAGTGAAAAAGCAGGAAATTCATTCACTGACATGTCTATTTCGTCAAGTGAATTTCTCTATAAGAAGGTTGTACTTGGAGTGTTATATGACTCTTCTACCGAAACCTATCGCTTTGAGGTCATAGACAATGGTGGTATCAGTACGGAGTATCTCAATACTCACATTAATTCAGAGGGAAACAGCCAAAATTATCTTCAACTGTTTCTTGCTGAACAACCGAGCACTTCTTTATCGAAAAATGACTCTCAAATAAATTTTGAAGAGATAATTGCCAAGGTGCAGAGTGATGTGGATTTTGCCATTTATAACAAAAAGCCAGAAATGGCATTACAGATTGAGGCAGATTACATGATGTCGCCGGAATATATGGAGAAGCAGAACTTTTTTAACTTCATTAAGTTGAATATAAAGCAGGATGCCATCAATGATTTGTTTATAAGCCTTCCTGTGCTGACTAAGGATGCAGAACGTGAAATTCGTTCACTTTCGGAAGACGGGAATACAAGAATAATGCTTTTTTGTAGCGATGTTGAAGACTTTGATTCAAGATTCGGTAATAATGTTCTTGCATTGAAAGGAGATGCTCACTCTGATGTGCTTTTTGTATTGAATGATGTTTCATACCGCTGTGAAGATTTGGTGTTTTCTGTTGGTGATACAAACTTCTGCATAGAGTTTCTGCATAAACAAGAGGAAGGCAGTGAAGAGGAATTAGAAGAGTACCGAAAACTATATGCGAAAAGGTTCATACCTAAAGCGTTGGATAAGTATGAGGAACTGCTTCAGTCAGAAGATACAGACGAAATCATCGGCAGAATAGAAGAATTGAAAGGAGCAGATGAGCTCGTTAAGTTCTCGGATGAATATGTAAAGTCAACTGGTAATGATGAAAGACTCGCCAGCCTGCGTGCTGTAAGAGACAGACAATTGCTGGAACTCGTAGAGAAGTATTCCGCCAACCTGATGGAGGAGTTAGAGCATTTTAGTGCCAACACAAATTTAGAGGAGATTATGACCTTGGATAACATGAATGGAGTTCAAAAGTCATTCTCCGATTTTAAAGAAAAGCTTATTCCTGAACAGAGAATAGATGGCGAATTCGGACATGATGATATCGTATTGGTCTTGAACGATTCTATCAAATCTTTTGAATCTCAACTGAATGGCCGGGAGTCTTTCCTTAAACAGGAGTTGTTGCAAAAGAACTATATCATTGACACAAATGTGTTTGTTATCTTTCCAAAGATTATGGACTTCATTGACAAAGGGGATAGAATAATACTTACTGGTAAAGTATTAGAAGAATTGGATAAACTGAAAGTTAAACTTTCCGGCAAAGAGAAGCGAAACGTGAGAGAAGCCATTAAAGCGATTAATGAAAAAATCCGAATGAAGTCGAAAACATTCAAAACTGAGTTTGCCGACACTAATCTGCTTCCGGAAGATTTCGATAAGACTAACCCGGACAATATTATATTAAGTGTTGCCTTAAAATTCAGAAATCGCAATCCATTCCTGATTACCAATGATTTAAACTTCCAGAATCGTGCGGCATCAATGGGAATACCATTCAAGGGATTGAAAGACTTGCTTCCGGAAGATGTATATAAGACAATAAACTTCTCAAAGCCTGAGAAAAAAGAAGAACAAGAACCGAAAAAAGTTCGGAATCATGATTCTCACAACGTAAAATCAAAAATGCCCAAGGCTCTGTCTTTAATAATGAGGAAGGCATACGAGGCTTGTAAGGAAGAGTCTGACGAAGTGTTGGTGGCTAAACTTGGCAGCAAGATTAAAGCTGAAAACCATAAGTTCAAGCCAGACACTTATGGTTACACAAAGTTTAAGGATTTGTGTTCTGCATACCCATCAGAGATTGAACTTTACAATAATTCAAAAGATGCTCTTTGCATAAGGCTGACTGACTCCGATGGTGAGGAGGATGACAATTCTCATTTTGACAACTTTACAGACATTGAGTTTCTCAATGATGAACAGCAGAATATGCTGAAGGAATTGCTGGTAAATATGATTAACGAGGAGGATCCCACTGCTCCGACAAAAGATGGTGAGATCAAGAAAGCCTTTATCCAAAAGTCGGGAGTTCATATCAACCTAAAACCTGTTAAACAAATGCGTGAATCATTGAATATTCCCACTGCCAAACAGCGTAAAAGTAATAATGTAACTAACTGATAAAACGATATAATTATGTCAAGATACGAAAGTTCGCGCTTTGTAAAGGATCCTAAAACAATGAACAAAGAGATTCTCAAAGCAGCATGCGACAAACTGGGTTGGAAATATCGAGTTCAAGGTGAAGACCTCATAGTAACTGACGCGAAACAAAAGGAAAAGGTTTATGGCGAATATGTTTTAAAAGTTTCAGGGTCAACGGTGACCTATAACAGTTACTATCTATCCAATGGAGGGCAGCTGGTGGCAGAGTTACAATCTGTTTTCTTCCCCCTTAATGTTGAATATGCCAAGAAGACCGTGGTAGACGCATTTAAGAAGAAGGGGTTTACTCTAAAGAAATTGTATGATTTCACTCCTACAGCTGAAGAGGTTGACCGTTTTTGCATGGTTGGTTACACAAAGCTTGAAGATGAAAAGGAGAAGCGTTATGAGATAAAATTTTCGATACTCAATGATGGTACAGTGGTGACTGATTCAAATTATTTGCCGGACGATGTGAACGAGATGGCTCATGCGGCAATGGACGATTTGCAAGAAGCGTTCGGAAACAAGCGCATCATGACTAAAAAACCAGAATATGACATAATGATAGCACGCTTGAAAGAGCATAAAAAGCTAACTAATAAAACCACTCAAACTATTAAATAAGATGGAAGAAACATTCGGAGAAATAAAGGATATGCTCAGTGCCGGTTTTCCTCTCCTGTATTTAGTGACTTCTGAATACAGTCGAGTAACACAAAAACTGAGAAGGATAGCATTTGAAGGCGATTACGCTTTCCATACATGGGATTGTGTTGATTTTCTAAGAACCCATAACAAGAACCTCAACAACCGATTGGATGGTATTGTCTTACATCCAGAATATGAGAGTACACAGGATTGTGAAACTCTTTTGGAATACCTCCACAAAGGAATTGGTAAATCGGAAGATGATTCAAAGGAAATTTTTCTTATAGAAGATTTTCATAAATATTTTGATAGGGAGAAGGTTATCGTCAGCTTGCGAAAACTGTCAAATGAGATGAAAAAGCTTAACAAACATATCATTTTTTTGTCTCCATCGTATCAACTTCCTGACGAAATAGAGAAATACGTTACAGTCATATCCGTTCCGCTGCCAGATCGAAAAGATTTAGACCGTCGATTTAAGAGCATTTATCCAAATCCAGTCGACGAAGACTTGAAGAAATACATTTTGGATGCAGCTCTAGGATTGACAGATACGGAAGCGGAACTTGCATTTCGTTTGGCTAATCAAGTGGTGGGGCTTAATAATAAGGACGCAGTACAGATTATTGCAAATGAAAAGGAACAAATAATTAAGAAAAGCGGTATTCTAGATTATATCCAAGTTAATCTCGACATGAAAAATAATGTCGGAGGCTTGGATAATCTTAAGAAGTGGCTAAAACAACGAAGCAAGTCTTTTGAACGTAAAGCCAGAGACTTTGGACTTCAAGAGCCAAAAGGTATCATGCTTCTTGGTGTGCCAGGTTGTGGTAAGAGCCTTACTGCTAAATGTGTAGCGACTGAATGGAAACAACCTCTTTTGAGATTAGATATTGGTAAAGTGTTTCAAGCAGAAGTAGGTAGCAGTGAAAACAATATACGTCGCGCCATAGCTACAGCAGAAGCTGTTGCACCTTGTGTTCTTTGGATTGACGAAATCGAAAAGGGACTCAATGTTGGTGGAGAACGAGATGGAGGTACAAATTCACGCATTTTCTCTACCATTCTAACATGGATGCAAGAGAAAACCAAGCCTGTTTTTGTCGTAGCAACTGCAAACGACATAAGCCAGTTGCCTCCAGAGTTCTTGCGAAAGGGACGTTTTGATGAGATTTTCTTTGTGGATTTGCCGACAAAAGAAGAACGAAAGGAGATTCTGCGTATTCATCTTGCAAAAAATAACCAAACAGCCATACATGAACTAGATGGTTTGGCTGATGCTACTCGCTTGTTTAATGGAGCAGAAATAGAAGAAGCCGTTAAGGAATCAATGTTCCTTGCCTATATTGACGATCCTATTAATCCGGTTATTAACATTCGCCATCTTGAAACAGCTTGCTCTCAAATTATTCCGTTAGCTAGAACTATGTCTGAAAAGATTCGGGGCTTGAGAAATTGGGCTGACGACAGAGCAAGACGTGCAAGTGGAATTGTTAATCAAGAGCTACTTCCAGAAGCTCAAGAAAGTATTAAAAAGACGAAAAGAGAAAAAGACGAAGATACTTTCGGATAATAGTCATTCTGGTAGCAGAATTAAACAAAGACTTATGAACAACAGATACTATCTTTTTAGAAAAGTAGCAACTACTCTACCATAGAGATATGTGCATGGTACGCATTTGGGAGGAGAAATCCTTTTGCATATGCTATTGGGTGTATGGATATGGTTAAATGACTGGATAATAATATTCTACAGCCAAAATTGTTATACCGTGTGTCCCGGATAGATAAGATTGAGACAAGGAATTTGGATTGTTTTTTAATGGGAATAAAATATGTTTGAACTTGAACTGCAACAATACCTACAGCGTAAATATCCACAGGAAAACGCTTACTGTGAATGGAAGGAATTTAAGAATCTGAAAAACTCGTTCTGCGGTGACGAGAAAGATGATGTAGTATCATACGTGTCAGCTATAGCCAATATGGAAGGTGGACATTTGGTGATAGGTGTTCATGACAAAACCTTGGAAATTATCGGAACAGACACATACAACTACGACAGACAAAAGGTTATATTGCGCTTGACGGAAAGATGTGTAAACCTTTCTACAGAAGGACTGGATATCGAAGAGTTTATTACGGATGATACAAACAAGAAAGTTTGGGTAATTCACATCCCTAAACACCTGCCCAAACGGCCTGTATTTGCTCATAACAAAGCATGGCAACGGATAGAGGACTCTCTTGTAGATATGACTGCTGAGCGTATGGCAGCAATTCTTGATGAACCGATATTTAGTGATACGGATTGGTCTGCTCAGATTGTACCCGATGCAACGATTGATGACCTTGATGAGGTCGCTATAGCCAAAGCTCGCAAGATGTTCAAAAAAGTGCATAACCGGATTCCTGAAGCTGAGGTAAATGTGTGGAGTGTGGAAACATTTTTGAGCAAGTGCGGCATAATGAAGAATGGAGGCATTACACGTGCTGCCATCATTCTTCTTGGCAAATATGAATCTGCTTTCAAATTACGTCCGGCAGTTGCACGAGTGACATGGACAAGGCGTGATGAGAATAAGGATGTTGTCGACTACGAGCATTTTACAGTGCCGTTCATTTTGACTGTTGATGAAATCTTGTCAAGGATAGAGAACCTAACAATGCGTGAAATGCCGGGAGAAACGCTTTTCCCCGACACGATGAAACATTATGATGACTACACCATTCGTGAAGCTCTTCATAACTGTATCGCACATCAGGACTACACGATGCAGCAGCGCATAAACTTTGTGGAAAATCCGACTTATCTTTTTTATTCCAATGCAGGTAACTTTATTCCTGGTACATTAGAAAATGCTTTAGCGAATGAAGAGCCACAAGCTTATTTTCGCAACGAATGTCTTTGCCGAGCAATGGTAGATTTCAATATGATAGACACGGTTAGTCGTGGTATCAAGAAAATGTTCAATGAACAATGGCGTCGCCATTTTCCAATGCCCGACTATGATATTGATGCTAAAAATAGGAAAGTATCAGTACGGATCTATGGCAATGAGATAAATGAACAATATACCAACTTACTCAAAACAAACAAGTCTTTGACTTTATGGGATTGTATTTCCTTGGATGCCATCCAAAAAGGCAGAAACATTCACGAAGATATAGCCCAAAATCTATTGAGTAGAGGACTTATTGAGGGAGAAGCTCAGAATTATACAATCTCTTTGGGAATTGCTAAAGCTACTCGCCAATTACAGGACTATACAAAACAAAAAGGACTTGACAAGGAGAAAATCAAACATATGGTTTTACAGTATCTCAAGAATGCAGGTTCTGACGGAGCTAAACGTGATGGCATTTACGAATATGTTAAAGATGTGCTGCCACAAACTAAAACACGTGAACAGCAATTGAGAATATTGGGAGATATGCTGAATACTTTGAGTGTAGATAAACTTATATACACAAAGGGACGAACCTGGTTCTCCAATGAACAATTATAACGGAGATTATAGCGGATTAGTCCAATTATAGCGGAATTTATAACGGACCCCGTCATATTATAGCGGATTATGACGTTGATTCATATATAACTTGTAATTTGAAAAAGTATGTTATTAGGTGAAAAGATAAAAGAATTGAGAGATGAGCATGGAGTTCTTCAACGACAATTGGCGGCGTTACTTGAAATAGATACTCCTATGTTCAGTAAAATTGAACGTGGCGATAGACGTGCAAAACGCACGCAAGTAATACAGTTGGCAGATTATTTCAAGATTGATAAAAATGAACTTCTCACTTTATGGTTAGCAGACAAAGTGTTAGATGCCGTAGAAGATGAAGATGAAAATAAATTAAAGTTTGCAGCTATTGAAATCGTACAAGAAAGAATAGGTTGAGTTAAATATTTATCGGGAGTTATATGGTATCACGCTGTATAATTCCCGATAAATTTAGATTTCTTTCAATGGGCCACATGGAGCTGTTTCAAAGTGTCATCGTGTCAAAAAGTTCAAAGTGTCATCCGACATTTTAGAGTTTAGCATATAGCCCATGCGCCTCTTTCTTGATGAACTCTCGCGCACCTTCACGTAGGAATCTCTTAACTGTGGATTCAGACATACCGAGCTTCTTGCCAACAGAAATAGCCTCGGATGTAGAAAACGATTGAGGCAGTAGGGATAGTAATTCGGTATGCCTCATATCCAGGACTCCTGTTTCTATTTCCGGTGCAACATATTCTTCCATAGATCGAAAGTATTCTGTTAGGAGGATAGCTCGTTCTGCACTATCAATATCAATTTCATTCATTTCAGACTCGCCACAGACGCTACGCATAATCTGAATGATAAGGCAAAAACGTATGAGATACGTTTCCATCTTGCCACAGAGAGCCTTAACAGTTTCGGAATCTGTTTCAGAATAGATACGATTGTTGGTCTCGTTTTTCCAGTTAATAAGCAAGTGCTTGGCTTCTTGGGAGAAAGGAAGCTCAAAAGAGTCTGTTCTTCCCTTTAAGTTATTACTCACAACTTGACGTATAATTCGTTCCCATTCTCCCAGCACATCATCGGGCATGGTCTTTTCTCCCCATGACGGCATAGACGAAATCTTGGGATACACCTTTAGAAAGCGTGAAGAAAATCCGTTCAAGGCTCGTTTCCCACCAAACAAAGTAGATAGCATCCCTGGCTGCGTTGAGCCGATGATGGAACAATACGGGCGAGGAAGAAATATATACTCGTTGCTTGACTTACGGCTATATTTGAATGGTGTACCACTGAACAGACTAAGGAAATAGCTCTCATCCGAACCATTATAGCGGTTGAAGTTGGAAAGCAAGCTGTCAATCTCATCATTGTAGATAAGAACTCCGTGCGGGTTGTCACGCATGGCTATAATCAGAGCCTCTATTGTGGAATTGACCACCACATGGCATTTATGCTTAGGAGGTTCCATTTCCTCGGGTAATGATTGGGCTTTACGCTGCTTAGGTGTAAGCCGTTCCCATTTACGATATGCCTTTATCTCCTTGTCATATGCGCTGTCATATTCTTCATCAAGTTTCAATAGAGGAACTATAGCCTGACGCAATGGAGGTGTCTTTCCACAACTGGGTGGTCCGACAAGTACGATATACACAATCGGACGGCTGACCCATCCTGTCATGAAACGAGCCGACCATGTGTTTCCCATTGCCGCTGCAAACACAGTTAGGAATGCAGCGGCTGTGAAATCCAGTTGATAGTTCTCGTACTGATGAAGTGACTCCACAATTGTACGGATGGACTCTGGGAATACAACTAAAGGGAAAGAAATACTAGTGTTGTTCTCCATAGTCTCAGATATTTGTATGACGTTGTCCGAGGGCTTTGCGCACCTCATATTCTGGATAGAGAACCTTGTTGCCTGTCTTTACAGGTTTGAGAATACCTTTGTTTGCCCAATGCCAAAGGGTGGCATCGCATACGCCAAACAGTTCCTTTACTTCTGTCTTAGAGAGCATACGCTCCTTTCTTGCAGCCTCCACCATAGAGCCAAGTTCATCCTTTGCACGGCGGATAAGTTCATCAGAGAATGCTTTCAGGTCTTCCGCATTCATTTCTACTTTCACGTGAACTTTACCATCACTGAGGATATTGAATAATTCGTCCATATTTTTTATATTCCGTCTGAGTGAAGAACGCATCTGCTGACGGATTAAGACAGAAACGCCATCGCCTCAACAGGAAACGATGGCACAAAAGTATAGTGTAATTTATTGGAATAAAGAAAAATAAGAGTTCGTTTAGTTCGCGAACCCGAAAACGAAGCAAACGAATCAATTTCACGCTACCGATTAGGTGTTTACAAGAATGACTTCCGACTTTATCAGATCTATAGCATAGCGATGTTCAAGCTCATCCTTGCCATATTGTTTCTTGTTAGGCGATAGACTTTGTAGGTAGCATACGCTTTTCTGTAATTGACGCACACCGATAGTGGGGTGCTGAGGATAAGTTTCTTTCATGGCATCCAAGAATTTTGTTAATGGCAACTTGGCGCTTATCTCTCCTGCTTCTACAAGAGCAATATACAAGTGAGCTATGTTCATTCCGCTATAGCTTCCCCAAATACCCCATTCTCCAATTCGCTTAATGAGGTCTTCATCATGGGAAGCAAGTAATGCCAGAAAGGGACTATTGCTCTGCGCCTGGTGTCTTTGATAGTAGAATTCACGGTTGGGCTGATTTTTCCGATAGAAGAATCTGCCGAAAAGCATTCTACCCAAGTTGGAGAGCATCTCTCTATATTTCTGCTTCTCCTGCTGTACAACTGCATTATCTAACTCGTCAAGAATCAGTTCCGGCGATTCACCATACTTTATCCAGGCAGCCATAGCCATCCTGTCATCGCTCTTGTCACTGAAATAATTGGCTGCAAAGTCGGACATTGAAAGACTTTCCAAAAGGGAAACACTATCAAACGAGTCGCTCTCCATCATCTTTTCCACTTCTTTCTTGAACTTTGGCGAAGATGAAAGAGCAACCTCTCCCAATTTTAATATTCCGCCAATCCCTTCTTGGCTCATCCTTTCCGCAAATTGCGAATACTCTTGTGGATGTGTTTCCATCCATGTTTTGATTTCGTCCATACGCTCTTTGGACACTCTGTCATTTTTGTTCATAAGATTATCTTTATGAGGTTTGAAAATGACAAAGTTATGCCCATTCATACTTCTGAACGAAATGCACAACAAAATTCTGCTACATTGGCATTATTTTCCCTCTTAGTTGTTCTGATTGATGAGGTTTACAATGACTTTCAGCATCGTATCCTTTTCTTCGGTGCGACTTTCTGCTATCATCAGAGTCAGCGCCACTAATGTATTATCGGCAATACGTTTACTACCATCTTCATTGTAAAGAATACCGTTGCCATTGAGGAACCACAGGAAGAGTGTTGCAGCAATGCGCTTGTTGCCATCGCTGAATGAGTGGTTCTTTGTAACAAGATACAGTAACATGGCTGCTTTCTCCTCAACAGATGGATAGAGGTCAATACCACCAAAGGTCTGGTATATCTGCCCGATGGAACTTTTGAAAGAATCATCTTTCTCATTGCCGAACCATGCGCTGCCACCAAATTTTTCATGCAACCCATGGATAACCTCCATCGCACTTTCGTATGTGGCATGAAATGCAACTTTTTCTGTTGTTTTCTCAATCGTCAGTTCCTGATAGTCATATCTATCAAGTGTATCAAGGGCGTATGTATAATCCACCACTACGTTCAACAGCGAGCGACTATCCTCTGTCAGCTTCTCCTGATTCTGAATAGTACGACCAAGAACCTTAACCAACTGGCTTAGTTCATCAAATTTCTGCGCTGCAATACGTTCATTGATGGCATAGCCTTGTAAGAGGTATTGTTTCAAAATCTTGTTTGCCCAAATGCGGAATGCTGTAGCATTCTTTGAATTTACACGATAGCCAACCGAAAGGATTGCATCAAGATTGTAATGGTCAACTATCTCTATGGATGCCCCTCTAAATCCTCTGTTCACGACTGTTTCCATTTTGGAAATAGTCGCATCTCGGTCTAATTCACCAGAGGCAAATATATTCTTTAGATGTTTAGAGATAGCTGGAACTTTCGTGCCGAACAATTCTGCTATTTGACGCTGAGTCAACCATATTGTCTCTCCACTAACAGTTACGTCCAATTGCATCTCGCCATTGGGCATCTGATAAATTACTATTTCATTCTGAGTATTCATAAAGCAAAATTATGATAAAGTTTTGAAATTACGACACTTCCTATTTTTATTATTACTAAAACACATCCGTTTTCGCACCATTGGCAATAGCGTCAATCTCATCTGCTATCTCATCAGACGATAGCTTGATGTAATCCATAAATGTCTTTTGTGTTTTATGACCGCTAACGTGCATCATTTGTAGAATGGTATACTTGTGGGAAAGATACATGTTCGTTATGCCACTACGACGTGCCGTATGTGTGGTGACACAATTATAACGTGGCATCATCACCTCTCCCTTACTATTACGCTCCACAACAAGCCTGCCATCCTCTTCCTGCTTCTTCTGCTTCATGGTTAATTTAGTCGGCACTTGTTTTGCAAGTGAAGGAACTTTCTCTGAAAGGTCTTTCAGTATTTCCTTGATGTAGCGATTGAGAATAACATCCACCACAGATGGAAGATTATAATTATATTTCTCGCAGATTGCCTGCAAGTTGGGATTCATTATTGGAATCTTTACCTCTGTGCGTGTCTTTTGCTGGACAAGCCGAATGACGGGTGTACCCTTGGCTGTGGTTGTGAAACTTTCAGGGGAGATATTATTGTAATCGCTAACACGTTGACAAGTATAGCAACCTACCAAAAAAATATCACGCACTTGGTCTTGTAACCCATTTAATGGCATTTCATACAATGCTTGAAGTTCTGCTGAAGACAGATAAATCTCTGCTGCCTTGTCCTTTTCTTCTATTTTCTTTTTTGAAAAGCACTGTGTGGCTCTGTCATTATTATGTATGCCATCCGTGTAAGCGTAGCCTACCAATGCCCGGAGCGTAACCAGATACTTGTTTTGAGCCGTGACCATATAATGCTGTTTCTCCATATAGGCAAGGAACCTAGCTACAAATTCACGATTAACCATCTCCCAAGTATACTGGTGCTTCTTATCGAAGTTGCCATATAATCTCATAAAGCTATGCCAAACTTTAACCGTTCCGGCAGAATATCTGTCGTTGCCATTTAAGCGTTTACCAGACTTGATGTCTGCACAGAATTGAGAAAGGAAATTCCAGATCTTAGCACGTTCGGCTTCAATACCTGCTTTGATTAATCGTTCCTGTTCCTTTTTTAGTCGAATACCTTCTAATCGTTTTTCTTCTTCCTCACGTTGAACCTTTAATTTAGCTTCGGCTTTCTTTGGATTGGCGATAGCAAGTATTTCGGCTTCTACATGCTCTTTGTTGAACACCATGCCTTCAACCTCAGTTTTCACTGCAATTTCAATCTTATTCAATGTGTCATGCAGACTGAAGTTCAATCTTTGATGTCGTATCCAGTTTTCTGAACTCGATACAGCATTCTTCCATTCCGCTACATCAACACGGATTTGGGAGGAAAATAGAGTATCTATCTTGTGCTTTTTATTTTGCACACGAAAGAAAAGTGTAGCCATTTCGTTCTTTTCATCCTGTTTGCGGATATAGAACCGAGAAAGAGATTTTGCCATAAGTCATGTGCCCATTCATTTATGAATTAGGTAATACAAAGATAGTGACTTTTCTCGAATAGTCACTACAATAGTCACTATAAATTATAGCATCAAATACATCATTGTAAATTCAAACGAGTTTAACATAGTTGAGTATCAGATATGTACGTTTAAATTAGGTTTATTCAGCATGATAATACTTTAACTTCAATAGTGCTGGTGGCACCACTGAAAATCAAGCAGTTACAATTATTTGTGACTGCTTTTTTGTTTTTATGGCAAATGAGTTTGTTTGTGTTACATACGAAAATGCAAAACAGGATTAAATTTGATTATAGGGAAAGGAGAAGAAGCGGTTTAATTGTGTCATACTGCTAAAGAATGACATACTAAAACTATTTTATCTCCCGTTAATTCTTTACATTTGCCACAAAATTATGGCGATTATGACAGAATGCAAGGATGAACACATATTAAATTCCATTGATTACCCGGAGGATTTGCGCAAGTTGTCCCCCGATAAATTGGGAGAGGTATGTGCAGAGTTGCGTCAATATATAATAGATGTACTATCGGAGAATCCGGGACATCTTGGGGCAAGTCTCGGTACGGTAGAGCTGACGGTTGCACTACACTATGTTTTTAATACTCCCTATGATCGTATTGTATGGGATGTGGGGCATCAGGCGTATGGTCATAAAATACTGACTGGACGTCGAGAGGCTTTTCATACGCTCCGAAAATTTAAAGGAATCAGTGGATTTCCTAATCCTCTGGAAAGCCCTTATGACGCATTTGTTGCCGGACATGCTTCAAATTCCATTTCGGCGGCTATGGGTATGTCGGTCGCTTCTGCTCTAAAAGGAGAAAAAGACAGACACGTGATAGCCGTGATCGGCGATGGAGCCATGACGGGTGGGTTGGCGTTCGAAGGTCTGAATAATGCGTCGGCTAATCCAAACAACCTACTTATCATTCTCAATGATAATGATATGGCAATAGATCATGCGGTCGGTGGGTTGAGTCAGTATTTGGTGGATATCACAACCAGTCAGGCATATAATAAAATGCGTTATGATGTGTACCGCGGATTGCGGAAGATGAAACTGATCAATAATGACCGTCGGGGAAATATCCTTCGTTTTAACAATAGTCTGAAAGCATTGCTTACTCAACAACATAATCTGTTTGAGGGATTCAGCATCCGTTACTTTGGTCCGATCGACGGGCATGATGTCGGTTATATGATCAAGGTTCTGAATGATATAAAGGATATGGAAGGTCCGAAACTATTACATATCAAAACTAAAAAAGGCAAAGGATTCAAGCCTGCTGAAAAGTCGGCAACGGAATGGCATGCACCAGGGCTGTTCAATAAAGAAACAGGAGAACGGATCATTGTCCATAAGTTGAACGAACCCCAACTTTATCAGGATGTTTTCGGACATACCCTTGTCGAGCTGGCCGAACAGGACGAACGGATCGTGGGGGTCACTCCTGCTATGCCGACAGGTTGTTCTATGACTTATATGATGAAAGCGTTTCCGAAACGGGCGTTTGATGTCGGGATTGCCGAAGGGCATTCGGTAACTTTCTCTGCCGGACTTGCCAAAGAGGGAATGATCCCATTCTGCAATGTCTACTCTTCTTTCATGCAGCGGGCATACGATATGGTGATACACGATGTTGCACTTCAGAATCTTCATATGGTAATCTGTCTGGACCGTGCCGGTCTAGTAGGCGAAGACGGGGCGACCCATCACGGGGTGTTCGACCTCGCTTATCTGCGTCCAGTCCCGAACTTGGTTATTTCATCTCCTTTGAACGAACTGGATTTAAGGAATTTGATGTATACCGGGTATAAGGAATGTAACGGCCCTTTTGTGATCCGTTATCCACGCGGTAAGGGAGAGATGGCAGATTGGAGGAATGAGATGCATATCCTTCCGATCGGGAAAGGCAAGAAACTTCGTGATGGGGATGATATTGCGATCTTGTCACTTGGACCTATTGGCAACGAAGTGATAAAGGCCATAAAGGAGGTTGAAAGTGATGGTATATCGATTGCCCATTATGATATGATTTTTTTAAAACCGATGGATGAAGAACTGCTGCATGAAGTCGGTAAGAGGTTCAGTCGTGTCATCACTGTTGAAAACGGCGTAATCAAAGGTGGACTGGGCAGTGCTGTTTTGGAATTTATGGCTGATAACGGATATGCTCCTCAGGTAAAACGGATTGGTGTGCCGGATGAGTTTGTCGAACATGGATCGATTCCCGAACTGTATAAACTGTGTGGTATGGATGCCAAAAGTATTGCAGGAGAAATAAAAAAGATGGTTATCGGAGGATAATATATCCTTATAATTAATCTATTATATAAAATGAAAATTATTATAGCCGGAGCCGGTGAAGTAGGAACCCACCTGGCAAAAATGTTATCACAGGAGAAGCAGGATATTATCCTGATGGATCCGAATGAGGAACGTTTGAATTTCACGAATTCAAGCATGGAGATCCTTCCTATGGTGGGTAATCCGACATCCATTCGGGACCTGGAAGAAGCCGGTATCAGAAAGGCCGACCTGTTTGTCAGTGTCACGCCGGAAGAAACGACCAATGTGGCAGCCAGCATTCTGGCTTCTAAATTAGGAGCACATAAGACGTTGGCGCGTATCAACAATTACGAATATTTGCTCCCTAAAAACAAGGAACTGTTTGAAAAAATGGGGATCGATTCCATGATTTACCCGGAAATGCTGGCAGCCAAAGAAATTGTTACGGCTGTCAGACGCCCGTGGACTCGGCAATACTGGGAGTTGTTCGGAGGCGCTCTGATTCTGATCGGTGTAAAGGTGCGCGATAATTCCCGACTTGTGAACAAACATCTGTCCGAATTACTGAACGAACAGAAACTCTATCATATCGTTGCCATCAAACGGCAGAACGAGACCATTATTCCCCGTGGTACGGATCGTATAGAATCGGGAGATATCGTTTTTTTTACAACGACTAAAAGCCATATCGAAGACGTCCGGTTGCATGCGGGCAAGCGAGACCCCGAAGTAAAGAAAGTCATTATTATGGGTGGAAGCCGTATTGCGATCCGTACCTGCCAGTACCTTCCGAACAATATCCGTGTAAAAGTAATCGAGACTAACAAAGAAAAGAGTCACCGTATAGCTGAGGTTGTCCCTGGAAATGTCTTGATCATCAATGGAGACGGACGCGATACCGATCTGTTGATGCAGGAAGGGATCAAAGATGCACAGGCATTTATCGCACTGACGGATAATTCGAGTACGAACATCTTGGCTTGTCTGGCTGCTAAACGCGCCGGAGTATTCAAGACTATCGCTAAGATCGAAAATATCGACTACATACCTTTAGCGGAGAGCATGGACATCGGCTCGGTTATCAATAAGAAACTGATTGCTGCCAGCCATATCTACCAATTCCTGTTGGATGCAGACGTGTCGAACGTGAAGTGTTTAACTTTTGCCAATGCAGATGTGGCGGAACTTGTTGCCCGTCCCGATTCGAAAATTACCCGTAAGCAGGTAAAAGATCTGAATCTTCCGAAAGATTTGACGTTGGGCGGATTGATTCGTGACGGTGAGCCTATGATGATCAAGGGTGATACACATATCCAAGCTTATGACCACGTTGTGGTGTTCTGTTTGGATACGGCTATGCGTAAATTGGAGGACTACTTTAATTAATTGTCAATGGACAACTCTGGGTTGTCTCTTTTCTCTGTTCAATGTGTCAATTGTTAATAGCATATTATGCTGAACATTCGTTTTATAATTAAGATGTTAGGGATGATGTTCATCCTTGAGACGTTGTTTATGCTGGCTGCAACGGCAGTCGCTTTCTTATATGAAGGAAATGACTTCTATCCGCTTCTTCAGTCGAGTGGTATCATGTTCGGAACGGGAGTCCTTTTTATGCTGATCGGACTACGAGCCAATGAACATACGGCCGGGCGCAGGGAAGGGATGCTGACTGTTACATTAACTTGGGCTCTTTTCTCCCTTTTGGGGATGTTACCATTCTATTTAGGTGGCTATATAGATAATGTGACGGATGCTTATTTCGAAACGATGTCTGGTTTTACGACGACAGGCTCTACCATATTGACCGATATCGAAGCTCTTCCGCACGGGATATTGTTTTGGCGGAGCCTTACGCAATGGCAGGGCGGTATTGGAATGATCGTGTTTACCGTAGCGCTGATGCCTATTATCGGAGGTGGGGCTACCCAGATGTTCAATGCCGAGACTCCGGGTATCACGCACGAACGTTTCCGTCCGCGTGTTACCCAGGTGGCCAAGCGCCTGTGGGGAGTTTATTTGTTCCTGACCATTATCCTTATTGGTCTTTTATGGGCGGGTCCAATGGACTTGTATGACGCTGTCAATCATGCGCTCACTTGTATTTCTACAGGTGGCTATTCCACGAAAAATGCCAGTATCGCTTACTGGGACTCTGCCTATATCGAATATATAATTACGATTTTTATGTTTATCGGTGCGACCAATATTACTTTGATATATTTCTTTTTTAACGGTAGGCCCAAGAAGTTATTTGCGGATGAAGAAACACGCTGGTTTTTCTGGTTCGTACTGATTATTACGGCAATATCGACAGTCTGGATCATGTATAAAGGAATTGTGGACGATTTTGGTACAGCTTTTAGGCAAACGGTATTCCAGGTCGTGACATTGGTGTCTACATGTGGGTTTGCAACGGTCGATTATATTCCGTGGGGACCGTTTTTCTGGCTGTTAGCGCTAGTTCTGATGGTGGTATGTGGTTGTGCTGGCTCTACTTGTGGAGGTTTGAAAATGGGCCGTTTTGTGATTTTGACCAAGAACCTCTTTAATGAGTTTAAGAAGCAGACGCATCCACATGCCATTATTCCGGTACGAATGAACGGGCATGCTGTTTCTGGTGATATCGTCCACCGGGTATTGGCGTTCGCTTTTGCCTATATTGCTTTAATATTTGTCAGCTGTATGGTGCTGATGATCGATGGGGTAGGATTTGAGGAGACTATCGGGGCTACTATCTCTTCGATCAGTAACGTTGGACCGGGACTTGGTAGTCTGGGACCGGTCGGAAACTATGCTGATGTCCCGGCGGTATCGAAGTGGTTCTTGTCTTTTCTGATGATGGTCGGACGTTTGGAGATCTTTACGGTGTTGACAATCTTGTTGCCGGGGTTTTGGAAACAATAATACCAAAAAAGATAGTTCGGATATACGCTTTTGCCTAATTTTGCGTTATAATAGGTGCGAATCATAAAGACGTAAGATACATGATAGAATATATCAAGGGAGAGATAGTAGAACTGACACCGGCCAGGATGATCTTGGAATGTGCCGGAATCGGTTATGAACTGAATATCTCCTTGAATACATATACTTTTTATAATGGGAAACCGACCGGGAAGATTTACGTGTACGAAGTGATACGTGAGGATGCCCATTTGCTTTTTGGCTTTGCAGGAAAAGATGAGCGCGAACTGTTTCTGATGTTGACTTCCGTGTCGGGAGTCGGTCCCAATACTGCCCGGATGATCCTTTCTTCCCTGTCACCATCCGAATTGATCCGGGTGATTGCAGATAAGAACGAAACAGCTCTGACGTCAGTCAAAGGAATCGGATTGAAAACAGCTCAACGTATTCTAGTTGATCTCAAAAACAAGGTAAAGCCGATAGAGGGAATGACAGTGACAGGTGGCTCCTCTTCTGTCGCTGCCAGTGGTGCTGTCACAGAAGAAGCAGTGGCGGCATTGGTTATGCTTGGATTCCAGAAGGCCGCTTCGCAAAAGGCGGTTAACTTGATATTGAAAGGTTCGCCTGCACTGGCTGTCGAGCAGGTCATTAAAACAGCCCTAAGAATGCTTTAAGCAATGGATAATTGGCAATTGGCAATTTAGGAGAATTTGGAATTGTCGGTTGTCATTGTCTGTTGTCAATTGTCAATTAACATGAGAAGGACACTGAAATTTATACTCTGGATAACAATTCTACTGTTTGGTGCAGGTCTGTATTCTATGAATACGGATTTTCTGGCCTATGAGATGTCGTTGCCGGATACTGAACAGCCGGTCGTTCCGGATGATACGGTGCCGAAGGTGCGCACCCGCTTTCCGGTAGCTAAGACGGTCCCTGAAGAATATCAGGATCTTACCAAGCAATCACCTGCTGACTTGAAGACGCCGGATAACGTGAAATCAGTGGTCGAATATGATATCAGAACCGGGACGTATGTAGTCCGTACCAAGTTAGGTGATGCCGATCTGACTACTCCTATTTCGTTGACCCCTGAGGAATACCAGGATTATAGTTTCCAAAAATCCGTTCAATCCTACTATCGCCAGAAAAACGAGGAAGAATTTCAAAAGGCGGCTAATAAGCAGTTCAACTTAGCTGATATGCAGTTCAATATCGGTGCGGCGGAACGTATCTTTGGGCCGGGCGGTGTCCGGGTGAAAACGCAAGGTTCGGCCGAAGTGGAGTTAGGCTTGAAGCAGAATAAAACCAAAAATCCCTCTTTGCCGGAACGTGCTCGTAACCGTACCTTCTTTAATTTCGATGAGAATGTTCAATTGAATGTACAGGCATCGGTTGGTAGCAAAGTGAATTTCGATATGAACTATAATACCGAAACCTCTTTTGATTTCGACTCCAAAAAACTGAAATTAGCTTATACCGGGGAGGAAGATGAAATTATCAAGTCGCTGGAAGCCGGAAATGTAAGTATGACAACCAGTAACTCCCTAATCAACGGAGGAGCAGCCCTGTTCGGTATGAAAGCGGATCTCCAGTTCGGGAAGCTGCGAGTCAATGCGTTGTTTGCACAGCAGGAGTCGGAATCGAAAACGGTCAGTTCTAAAGGGGGCGTGCAGACAAAACCTTTCGAATTGACGATTGACCAGTATGACGAGAATCGTCACTTTTTCCTGTCACACTATTTTCGCGACCGCTATGATGAGGCGGTGAAGAACCTGAATACGATTTCCTCTCCCGTCACGATCAGCAAGGTGGAAGTTTGGGTGACAAACAAACGGGCTACTTATGACCAGGCGCGTAACGTGGTCGCTTTTGCTGATCTGGCCGAGCATGATAATATTTCGAATACGACGGTCGTTTCTCCTTCGGGGGCGCTGTCTATCCCCTATAATAATACGAATACATTATATAATACCCTTAACCAGCAATTTACCGGTGCTCGTGATATCAGCACGGTAAATCAGGCGTTGGGAGGAACTTTTGTTAACGGTACGGAGTATGAAGAAGTGGAAAGCGCTCGTTTGCTGGATGCGTCCGAATATACGGTCAATACGAAGTTGGGGTATATCTCGCTGAAAACACAGTTGCAGGCAGATGAGGTATTGGCTGTCGCTTACAATTATACTTATTCGGATGGAAAGACTTATCAGGTTGGTGAGTTCTCGACTGACAATCCTTCATCGGCTGCCTCTTGCCTGTATGTGAAGTTGTTGAAAGGAATTACCATGTCGCCTGATATGCCTTTTTGGGACCTGATGATGAAAAATATCTATTCATTAGGAGCTTACTCTGTCCAAAAAGAGAAGTTCAAGTTGAATATCATGTATCAAAGCGATACAACCGGTACGTATGTCAACTATTTGCCGGAAGGGGCGATTGCCAACCAAATCTTGTTACGAGTGCTGAACCTGGATAGCTATGATTCCAACAATCAGCCGCATCCGGATGGTATATACGACTTTATTGAAGGTGTGACCGTCCTTGCCGATAATGGGAAAATTATTTTTCCAAGTGTGGAACCATTCGGCTCCTATCTGCGTAAAAAGATTAACAATGATGCGATTGCTGACAAATATGTATTCCAGGAACTCTACGACTCGACATTGACTGTCGCCAGACAGATTGCTGAAAAGAATAAGTTCAAACTGGAGGGGGAATACAAAGCCTCTTCGGGTGCCGAGATACAGTTGGGAGCTTCCAACGTAGCGCGAGGTTCAGTGAAAGTAACGGCTGGTGGGGCGATATTAACCGAGAATGTGGATTATACCGTCGACTATACTTCCGGCGTGGTGACGATCCTGAACGAAAGTATTATTTCTGCAGGCACGCCGGTCAGTGTCTCGCTGGAAAACCAGACAGCCTATAACATGCAGCGTAAGACCATGATGGGATTGGACTTGAACTATCAGTTCAACCCGAATCTGATGGTAGGCGCTACCATCATGCACATGTCCGAAATGCCGTTGACCACCAAGACGACGATGGGCGACGAAGCGATAAAGAATACGCTCTGGGGTGTCAATATGGCTTATAAGGGCGAGAGTCAGTGGCTTACCAATATGTTCGACAAGCTGCCGTTGCTGAACCTAAGCAAACCCAGCCAGATATCTTTCAATGCGGAGTTCGCTCATTTGATTGCCGGGCATTACGAAAACAAGAACACGGGGGGATATTCGTATCTGGATGACTTCGAGTCGACACAGAGCAATTTCGACCTCTCCGACCCTTATCCCTGGCAGTTGTCCAGTGTGCCTTATGACGATGGTACGCCCCAATTGTTCCCGGAAGCCGGGCTGACCAATAATATCGATTACGGGAAAAGTCGTGCTTTGCTCGCTTGGTACACGATCGACGGATTGTTCACGCGTAAAAATTCTTCTTTGCGTCCGAAATATATTACGACAAAAGATTTGTCCAACCATTATGTCCGTGCTATCGAGACGAGAGAGTTGTTCCCGCAACGGCAGCAAAGCATGAGTGAAAGTAATACGTTGACAGTTCTGAACATGGCTTACTATCCGCAGGAACGCGGACCGTATAACTTGGATGCCGATAATATTAATCCTGACGGAACATTGCAAAACCCGGAAAAGCGTTTCGGTGGAATGATGCGAAAGATAGACCAGAGTGACTTTGAGACGGCGAATGTCGAATATATCGAATTTTGGATGCTCGATCCGTTCATTTATGATCGTCAGACAACAGGGGGGGATCTGTATTTTAATTTGGGTGAGATATCGGAAGACATATTGAAGGATGAAAAGAAGTTCTTCGAAAACGGATTGCCAATCGATGGCGATACGTCTAAGGTCGATTATACTGTTTGGGGTAAGGTTCCAAAACAGCAGAGTACAGTTTATGCCTTCGACAATACGGCAGGTGCACGTCTGTTGCAGGATGTCGGCCTGAACGGTTTATCCTCGGATGAAGAAAAGGAATATCCGGCTTACCAGGATTATCTGAATAAATTACGCCAGAAATTGAATGCGGTAACCCTAACCGAGATGGAGAACGATCCGTTACAGCTGTCCCCTTTCTTTGATCCGGCCGGTGACAAGTTCCACTATTTTCGTGGTTCGGACTATGATTCTCAGGAGGTGGATATCTTAACACGTTACAAACGCTATAATGGAACGGAAGGAAACTCGAAAGATATCAACGATTCGGGCGAGCGCTACAGCACTTCTTCCAAGACCGTGCCTGATGTAGAAGACATCAATCAGGACAATACTCTGAATAAAAATGAAAAATATTTCGAATACAAAGTCAGGATAACTCCGCAGGATACGGTTGTCGGTGAAAACTTCATTGCGGATAAACGTACTTCATCAGTAAGATTGGCGGATGGTACGACAGAATCCGTTACCTGGTATCAATTTAAGATTCCGGTAAAACAATACCAGCGTCGTGTGGGGGCAATCAATGATTTCAAGACGATTCGTTTCATGCGTATGTATATGACAGGATTTAAGGAATCGGTCGTGTTGCGCTTCGGTACTCTGCAATTGGTACGCGGAGAATGGCGATCCTACGAGCAGGATTTGTCCGATCCGAAGATGCCGCCCGCAGTGAAGGGTAAATTGGAAGTCTCGACTGTCAATATCGAGGAAAACAGTGACAGGGATCCGGTCAGCTATACATTGCCCCCGGGCGTCAGCCGTGTACTGGATCCAAGCCAGCCTCAGATCCGTCAGGAGAACGAACAGGCGCTTTCTTTAAAGATAACGGACCTTGCCGCTCAAGATGCACGTGCCGTGTATAAGAATACGAATTATGATTTGCGGCAGTATAAGCGCTTGCAACTGTTTACACATGCCGAGGCTCCGAAATTGGATGTAAACGATCTTGCAGATGGCGATCTCGCTGTTTTTATCCGCCTGGGATCGGACTATAAGAATAACTATTACGAATATGAAGTACCGTTGAAATTGACTCCGCACGGGGAGTATAACTATAACAATTCGGAACACCAGAAAATCGTTTGGCCGGCAGAAAACATGTTGAATTTCCGTTTGGAGATTTTGACGGACCTAAAACTGGAGCGTAACCGGGAAAAACGGTCCGGTACGAATGGAGTGTCTTTCCAGACTGTCTATTCTGGTAGGGATCCGGACAACGATGGCAATACGATCCGTGTCAAAGGTAATCCGAGTCTTTCCGAAGTGAAGACAGTCATGATCGGTGTGCGTAACGTGCGTAATAAGTTGAAGAGTGGGGAAGTTTGGGTGAACGAATTGCGCCTGACCGACTTCAATGAAGAAGGTGGATGGGCGGCCAATGCGAATTTGAATGTTGCGCTTTCCGACTTGGGAACGGTGAATGTGGGCGGACGTATCGAAACGGCTGGTTTCGGTGCTCTCGACCAGTCGTTGAACGAACGCCGGATGGAAGACTTCAAACAGTATAACGTGGCGACCTCTATCGAATTGGGTAAGCTGTTCCCGGAAAAGGCGCAAGTCAGTATCCCGTTCTATTATGCTTATTCGAAGGAAACATATGATCCAAAATACAATCCGCTGGATCAGGATGTCAAGTTGAAGGATGCTATCGACAAGGCGGAAACGAAAGCCGAGAAGGACTCGATTCGTAATTATTCTCAAGATAGGACGGTTATCAAGAGTGTTTCGTTTAATAATGTGCGTGTGAATATCAAGAGTAAGAACCCGATGCCTTACGATCCGGCAAACTTCACGCTCGGGTATTCGTACAGCATTAATGATAAGAAAAACCCGGAGACTGAATATGAAACGACAAAGGATTACCGTGCCAATTTCGCCTATAGCTATGTGCCTTATGTCAAGCCGATCAAGCCATTTGATAAGTTATTGAAGAAAAACAACGGCTATACGCGCTATGCCAAACAACTGGCGTTTAATGTGGCCCCGTCTATCAACTTCCAGACGGCCATGATGCGGAATTATTACGAAATAAAATTACGCGACCTGACAGGAGCGGCAACAGGTGTCCCCAACGATATACCAGTGACATTCAGCCAGAACTTCTATTGGGACCGTGCTTTCAGTTTGAACTGGGCTTTTACGAATAACCTGAACATAACGTTCAGTTCCGGTACGAATGCCCGTATCGAAGAACCGTATGTGCAGGTGAATAAGGAACTGAACCCGGACGGTTACCAGTTATGGAAAGATTCCGTGAAGAAGAGCATCGCTGACCTGGGAACCCCGATGAAGTATGACCAGCAGTTTATGGCGATCTGGCAGTTGCCGTTGCAGCTGATCCCGGTTCTGGATTGGACCAATGCTTCTTTGAGCTACAATGCTACTTACAACTGGGATCGTGGAGCGACGGTAAGCGAAGATATCGAGATGGGTAATACGATCAAGAACCAGCGTCAGTTCGATTTGCAGGCGAACTTGAACCTGTTATCTCTCTACAACAAAAACAAATATTTGAAGAAGATCAACCAGAAGTTTAACAATACCCGGACTACGGCTAAAAAAACGGAGAAGAAGAAAAAGCCGAAATTGGAAAAAGAAATTGTCTTGAGTCCGGACAGCGCTACGGTTGTCGAGCATGGTATGTTTACGAAAAAGGTGCAAATCACGGCCAGAAGAACGGACGGGCGTGTCTACAAAGTCAAGTTCAAGCCGATCAACTTCGCACAGGTTAAGATTTTGAACCAAGACACGGTGCGCTTGAAGTTGACGATCATACCGGGACCGGCCCCTACTGAGGATTTTCTTTACAAGGCGGTTGAACACAGTGCCCGCTTTTTGATGATGGTGCGCCGTTTCAATATTCAGTTTACGAACTCTGCCGGTATGATGCTGCCCGGTTTCCGTCCGGAGATCGGTGATATCTTTGGCCAGGGACGTTCTTCATTCGGACTTTCCCCGGGGATCGGTTTTGCGTTCGGTGACGTGCGTCGTAGCTATATAGACGAGGCATATGAAAAAGGCTGGCTGATTACGGATACCGAGAGAGACGTGAATGCCGCAGTCATGACCAGTACGAAAAATCTGAATATACGGGCGAACCTCGAACCGATCACTGGATTGAAGATCGACTTGACGGCTCTTCGCAACGATACGCGTAATACGGAAATACAATTTATGTATGAAGGTATGCCGGAGATTATGGGGGGAAACTTTACCATGACGACAATCGCGTTGGGAAGCGCATTCGGAGGCAGTGGCAATGCTATGAATAACTATTCTTCGAAAGCTTTTGACAAGTTGTTGGCAAACCGCGAGATCATTGCCCAACGTATCGAAAGCAAGTATTCCGGCTTGAAATATCCGGATGTGGGCTTTATCCATGATAAAGGCTTGGGAGGAATGCCTTATAATCCGGGAACAGATAATGTGAACGGCGTCAACCGGAATTCGGCGGATGTCCTGATTCCTGCATTTCTGGCCGCTTATACCGGTAAGGACCCGAAGAAGGTAGGCTTGACGGCTTTCCCTTCGTTGAAGAGCATGTTGCCTAACTGGCGCGTTACTTACGACGGCTTGATCAAGATTCCGGCTGTCAAGAAATATTTCAAGAGCTTGACGTTGAGTCACCAGTACCGTTGTTCTTATTCGGTAGGTGCTTTCACATCCTTCTTGAATTGGGTGGATGCCGGGCAGGACGGACTGGGATATATCCAGTCGATTCTGAACGATAACCCGACACCATCGTCTCCTTATTCGATTTCGTCTGTCAGCCTTACCGAAGCGTTTAGTCCTTTGTTGGGTGCAGATGCGACGCTGTTGAATAACGTGACGGTTCGGGCGGACTATTCGACTACCCGCAATTTAAGCCTGAACACGACATCCTACCAATTGGTCGAAGCACTTTCCAAGAAAGTGACGATCGGTTTGGGTTACAAATATGCCGAGTTCAACAAGGTTTTGAAGATGAAGAAAACGCGTGATTTCAGCAATGACCTCACCGTTCGCCTTGATTTCTCGTTCAACAAGATGCAGTCGTTGATTCGTAAAATCGACACGCAACTGACGCAGGCTACTAGCGGTAACATCGCAAAGACAATCTCCTTCTCGGCTGATTACGGTTTGAGCCGTGCGTTGACGGTCCGTGCATTCTATGATATTCAGATCAATGAACCGTTGATATCGAGTGCATCCTATCCGACTTCAAACTCAAACTACGGTATCAGTTTGCGGTTCTCTCTTGCACAATAATCCAGTTTCTCTATCACTCTATCACACTTTGTTTTGCAAGCATTGACAAACATGGTGTGCAAGGAGTGATACATACCGGATTCCTGTATCACACTTGTATCACTACCTGCCGTTGAAACGGGTAGCCGGTATTGTTTACAAAAACGCAGGGAACCGTGCCGATATACATCTGTGTGGAGATAGTTCCCTCAACATAAAGGTCCTTTTTTACTAAAACAAGTAGGAAAAGAACGAAAAGCAAGCAGAAAAGTTTGGTAACATGCCCATCTTCCGCCTTTCTACACCCGGATGTTACCGCTCTCCACACCCGGATGTCCGGAATGGCTACATCCGGATGTCCGGAATGGCTACATCCGGATGTCCGGAACTCGTACTTCTTACCAATCAATCTTTTGAATACCTTTGCTTTGGAGGAAAGTATTCGCCTTGCTGAAGTGTTTACAGCCGAAGAAACCATGGTCAGCAGAGCGTGGAGACGGATGCACGGTTGTCAGCACCAAGTGTTTATGGGTGTCGATAAGGGAGATCTTCTCTTTTGCATAACTTCCCCACAGCATGAATACCAGATTCTCACGTCCATCGCTCAATTTCTTTATCACTGCATCTGTAAAAGTTTCCCATCCCATATTCCGATGTGAGCCGGTTTCGTGAGCCCGTACAGTCAGGACCGAGTTCATAGGAAACACGCCTTGCTCTACCCAACGGTCCAGATTGCCGGATGTGGGGATCGGTTTGCCTAAGTCTTGGTGTATTTCTTTGAATATGTTGGCCAGTGATCCAGGAATGGGAACTCCTTGCGGGACGGAGAAGCAGACTCCGTAATATTGCCCCGGATTGGGATAAGGGTCTTGTCCAAGTATAACAACCTTCACTTTCTCGAATGGACAGGCATTAAAAATATGGAAGATCTGGTGTCCGGGAGGAAGCACATGTGCGCTTCTGTATTCGTTCTTGACAAATGTGACCAACTGCTCAAAGTATGGCTTATCAAATTCTTCCTGAAGGCGTTTTCGCCAGCTTTCTTCTATTTTGACATTCATGGCATAGCATGTTAATTGGGACAATGCAAAAGTATATAATTTACAAGAGATTATCAAGAAGACAACAAAGATACGACGGATATCTTATCCGGATATTGACTTAATTCTACAATAAATGTGTATAGTCACAAACTCCCTGAAAATATTTCAGAATAAACACAAACTTATCTTTCAAAGAGATTCAAATTGTATCTTCTTTTTGAAATAAACAAATAAAAAACTGACAGCCACCGATAAGTTAACTATATTTGTCAGCAGATAAGAAGTTACATGCAAAAAAATGACAAAATAAAACTTAATTCCTACCTGGCTCCTCTTTCCTTTTTATATGGAATTGGGATATGGTTGCGAAATCGACTTTTTGATTGGGGTATTTTACATTCCGAACAATATTCTATTCCTGTGATCTGCATAGGAAACTTATCTGTAGGAGGAACGGGTAAAACTCCCCATACAGAATATATCATACGTTTACTGAAAGATAAATATCGCATTGCAGTATTAAGCCGAGGGTACAAAAGAAAAACATCGGGGTTTATTCTTGCTGATTCTGAAAGTTCCAGTTTGGAGATCGGAGATGAACCTTTTCAAATGAAAAATAAATTTCCGGATATACTTGTCGCTGTCGACGCTAATCGCCGCCGGGGGATTCAAAATCTTTTATCCCTCCCTGAAAAAGACAGACCTGAAGTAATTTTGTTAGATGATGCATATCAACATAGATATGTGCACCCTTCCCTTTCGATCGTGTTGAGTGACTACCATCGTTTATTTTATAATGATAAACTAATGCCTACCGGACACCTGAGAGAACCGATAAGTAATATAAACCGAACAGATATCGTGGTTGTTACTAAATGCGACGAAGATATGAAGCCGATCGATTTTCGTATTATTGAAGAAAATATGAAGTTGCGGGCTCACCAGTTACTTTTTTTTACCAGCATCGTTTATGGAGAAGTCAAACCTGTATTCCCCTCGGAAGCTCGTTTCTTAAACCATAAAAATATTGGAAAAGAAGATGATATATTGTTGATATCAGGTATTGCAGTTCCCACTCCATTTATTCGTGAGGCAGAAAAGTATTCAAATAAAGTGTTGCCGGTCGTTTTTCCTGATCATCATACGTTTAGCAAGTCAGATTTCAAGAAATTGGATGTGATATTCGAAAAGATGACTTCACCTGGAAAATTGATTTTAGTAACAGAAAAAGATGCAGCACGTTTAAAAAACAGTCTTCTTGTTCCGGAAAGTTGGAAGAAATATTTATATTATCTACCGATTGTAATCAGGTTTTACAATGAGCAGAGTTTTAATGAGACAATAAAAAAACATATTATCACATTTCCCAAAAATAATATATTACAAAACAAATATGAGTAACAGGACAGAAATATCAACATTAGGCGAATTCGGTTTGATTCGCCACCTAACTGACAGGATTGAAATAAAGAATAATAGTACGATAAAGGGCGTAGGCGATGATGCGGCAATCCTCTCCTATGAGGATAGACAAGTGCTTGTCACCACCGATCTATTATTGGAAGGTATTCATTTCGACTTGACTTATGTACCTTTAAAACATCTCGGATATAAATCGGCTGTTGTAAATTTCTCCGATATTTATGCCATGAACGGCCAGCCTAAGCAGATCACTGTATCACTTGGTATTTCCAAACGTTTTTCTGTTGAGGATGTAGAAGATTTTTATGCTGGGCTAAAGTTGGCCTGTGATGTGTATGGAGTCGATATTGTCGGAGGAGACACTTCTGCTTCTTTAACAGGGCTTTGCATCAGTATCACTTGTATTGGGGAAGGAGAAAGAGACAAAGTTGTTCTTCGCAGTGGAGCTCAAGAAACGGATTTGATATGTGTTTCCGGGGATTTAGGAGCTGCTTATATGGGATTGCAATTATTAGAACGCGAAAAAAGGATATTTAAAGGTGAAAAAGATTTCACACCGGATTTTACAGGCAAAGAATATCTGTTGGAACGTCAATTGAAGCCGGAAGCTCGTAAAGATATTATAGAGATGCTTCGTCATGCGGGGATTATCCCTACAGCAATGATGGACATATCAGACGGTCTGTCTTCCGAACTTTTGCATATTTCAAAAGAAAGTAATGTCGGATGTCGCGTATATGAAGATAGAATTCCTATCGATTATCAGACGGCTGCAATGGCTGAACAATTTAATATGAATTTGGTAACTGCAGCTTTAAATGGTGGTGAAGACTATGAATTACTTTTCACTGTTCCTCTCACTGATCATGATAAAGTATCTGAAATGAAAGGTGTTAAAGTAATCGGTCATATTACAAAACCCGATCTCGGTAACTACTTGGTAGGTCGTGATGGAGGCGAAGTCGAACTAAAAGCACAAGGCTGGAATTCTTTGGAAGAATAAAAATCAGTAAAAAGTAGCTCTGCCTATTGCAAGACTCAAAAAAGATTCATATCTTTGCACCCGTTAAACAAAACAACGGTGCCATAGCTCAGTTGGTAGAGCAAAGGACTGAAAATCCTTGTGTCCCCGGTTCGATTCCTGGTGGCACCACTTGATGGAAATGCTAATCGCTGATAATGAAGCGGTTAGCATTTTTACTTTATCTCGGCTATTGGAAATTGATACTACTTTGATACTTCACAAAATAAAGGCCTTATTATCCGATCCCGGAAATAAGGCCTTATTCGTAATTGATAAACCTCATGAGCCATGAGGATGTACAAATATATACATTTTTGCGTTATGAAGCAAATGATTTATATCAGCACAAATTCTAACCATAAATAATGATATATGCAACATAACCAAAGAACACTATAGCCAACAATACCCTGGATCTCATAATCGCTTTTAATAGAATCCAAAGCCAATCAAACAATGTCCATCCCCAAGCTATTAGTTTTATGACTAAAGTTCTTATAAAGTCCTCATTCGTTACTATTATCTCAAAACTTAGTAGATAAGAAGCTAGGATGAGGATAAGAAGCATAAGTCCCAAGCTGACTATGACAAATCCTACAATTCCCAATGAGAGAAAATAAATGGCATCTTGTATTTGTTCTATGATATACATACTTTGATTCTGGCTACAACTCGAAATACTTGTTCTCAATACTTTTATTGTCTCTTTTTGGGATAGTTGTCCTTTTGATTAATTGGTATTATTTCATCTTTTATTAATTTGTACTTATATCCATCTTTGATATAGACTTTATACTCATTACATTCTGTGTGTCGATAATAAAACTCTACTTTTACTAATTCGAATTTATAGCATGGTTCAGGATCACCATACTCAATTTTTTCTTGCTTAATTGCTTTATAGATATATGTAACAGATTCAAAAGCACTGTCTGAGAAACTACTTGTTATCGTTTTATTTTTTAAATCAAACTCTGTGTTGCCATTCTCTAAATTAGCAAAAGGTGCATCCTTTATAATTTCAGCATAATAAGGGTGTATTTTATAAACCTCATAAGAATTAGTACCTCTGCTACCTCCTCTATGTTCATTGATTAGAAGTTCATCTTCTCCGTCAAAGTCTACATCTGAAAAAAAGAAAGGTGAATATTCAGAAAGAATTTCATCTTTCTTCTTAGGAGTGTAATCCCAAAACAAAATATCACCATCTTTTAAATTAGTATGTGAATAAACAGCTGTATCACTATAAGATCTAGTTTGAATATAAAAATGATTATCCTCACTTTCAAAATATAGAACTGCCTTTCCTGCTTCACATGTTTTTCCGTTATATGTATAAGGCATCCATAGCACTTTTACCGTATAGCCGTTTACAGGTTGTTTGTATTTAATGTATATACGAGGAAAATTTAAATCCTTAAATTCTTGTGCAATATAGGCTTTCTGCTTTTTTTCTTGTGAGATGATTTTGTTCGTATCTATCTGAGTAGACTGAATAGTAATCATATCCATTTCATTGATCTTACCTGTTACAACTAAAGAATCAATATTCTCTTTTCTGTATTTACTTAATAGAGAATTCAACGTTCCTACTTTTGAAACGTCTATTATAACAGATTTTTCTAAAGATATAGTAACAAAGAAGGTTAAACCTATAAGCAATAGCCCTAACACATATTTAATTAGCTTTTTGTATTTAAAATAAAACTTTGGTTGCATTTGTGTAATATATTAACTGAAAAGACTTTACAGCATAATTATCTTTTACGAAGCAAAATCATATTTACTGTTTTTTATCTCAAAAATATAGATAATTGCATCAATCAAATTTTAATAAATACAGATGTTATAATACTCGATTTAAATATATATAAGAAAGATGCAATATATCACCTCCCACAATCTCCCCCTCACTAAAACAATATTTAATGGGAAGAACCTAGTAGAATAAATTCTATTCTTCTTACAAAACTGTAAAAAAATGTGTCATGCACACGAAGGATGGTAATAACAAGGTATTTCATAAAAATATACATCTACGTTTTTTATCGAAATAGCGTTAAATATGGACATTATGGTAACAATTTTGTTGGATAATAAAAATGTTACAATAAGATTTTATCTACTAACTAATGCCATGATTCATTAAACTAATTTTTCATATGTTTCTGACGTAAACCAATTGTCAAAAACACCCTTACAGGTTTTATTTTACAGTGACACGTCCCTGTCTACCAACTACCGTAACTGATTTTAGCCAGCTTTTTCCCTTTTTCCAGAGTTATATTAATAAAACCATCATCCTCATCATTTTCTCCTTTTGGGGCAGGAAATCCATTACCCCATACAATAGAATAAGAGTATTGATTCTCTGATACTGACCATCCTGAATTAGATTCATTAATCAAACTGTCTAATGATTTATAAAATACATCAGAAGGTATTTCCCTAAATTCAATTAGAAGTATATCTGTATGATCTCCTGTAAAACTTCTCTTTCCTTCTTTATATTCACGAACAATAAATGCAGGAAATGAAGTTCCTGTGATCCGTCCTATTGTATGATGGTCTCTAAATCTATATCGATTGTTTAGATTGTCAATATATTCTAATAATATAATCACAAACAATATAGCAAGACATGTATATCTTTTACTAGTACTCATTTTTATCCTTCAATAATATATATGATTTCAATATCTTCTACTACTCTTAAATTGCAAAAAAAACATTTATAAAACGCATGATTGTATGATTGTACTATTTGCTTTTCCGTATATATGTAATAAGCAAATACAGAAAGCGTAATTCCTATTAAGGCAAAAACGATTTTTACATTCTTCTTATTTTTCATAAAATAGTATATTTATACGATTATTATCAAATAGCGGATATATATAGAAATGTATTCTCTACATCCTCAAAAGAATATCTTCCATCCAATAAAGTTTGTAATAATTGGGTTTCTTTTTCAAGTTGTTTTATCCCTCTGGGGAATACCAACTTGTTTATACTTTGAATTACTCCATCTAAAACATTGTCTTTAGCAGTTGCTTTCTTGTGCCGATAAAAAAATTTCATAAATTCCATATTGCTAACTTGTAATTAAATAATTTGTATATATTATTTATTCCTACTTTTTTGTCAAGGATTGTATTATCAAAATCCAAATAGGGGTAAACATTACCACTGATAGAATAACACCTAACCAGTCTATTTCCTCGTAAGTATGATAAGAGTACGCTATTCCTACAATTGCAGATATAAAAGCTGATAATACAATAATCCCCTTTTTAAGGGATTCTCTGCTGAGGTGGTTGGGATGACAGTAACTATACGTTCCTCTATCAACTTTACCAGGAACCGAATCTCATATGTCCCAATCTGCTTCCTTTTTCTATCTCAATTGTCAAAAATAAATCGTCTCCATTTGGAGAATCTTTAGCATCCCAGACCATCTGATACGTGTATTTGTTATTAGCATCTTTACTCCATCCCGAATCCTTTATAAGTGTTAGGCTATCTATAGCATGATAAAAAGAATCAGAGGGAAGACGAAAGAACATAAAACTTTTTTTGTCTGTATGATCTCCCAAAAAGCTACCGGATCCCGAATGGTGATACAAAATCATATAAGAGGGAAATGGAGATTTTGTTATTTCAGCTATTTCTTCATGATCCATAAATTGAAAACGATGTTGCATATCATCGGCCAAGTATATCGACATTATAAAAAGAATTGCATATAAAAACCAAAATAGAGGCGAGATCAACAGTAATATCGCTCTCCATAAGGTTCTTAATAACTTCCATTTCTTAGCCAAGTAATAAAAAAGTGGTGATAAGGTGAACCAACAAATCAATATAATAATCCACTGAACTAACTTTTTCATATTCTACAATTATAAATTTAGGGAAATCTGTTTCTGTAATCTTTCTTATACTTCGACTATCCATAAAATGATGTCTTGTTTTCTGTCATTCATGATATTTATATTCCAAGTTCTTACTTATACCCTTTATATTTCAATATTTTGTATGTTGGTAGGTACAGTATTAGTCTATAGAATGACTGATAATATTCGACAACCGAATAATTACTTCACTGGTATTTCTTCCCAAAATACCCCTAGATCCGTCTGTACACACATTGTCAGTCCATAATTTGCGTACTTTAATCCAGTTGTCAAGTGTTTTTGGAAGTATAGAAAGACTCTGTTTTGTTGTTGTTATCAACTGTTTGTATTCTTCTTCTCTTATCTTACCTTCATGAGTATATTCCTTTAGTGCTAAATAACAACAATTAAGTAACAAATCTCTAGCACATTCTATAAAGACACCGTTATCCTCATAAAAGTCACAGTTTAATATGCCTCTATCATTTCGATACAATAAAACATGTGATTCCAATATTTGAGCCGGTCCTATTGATACCTTGGGACCAATTATAGTACCACCCCACCTGTCTAAACAAACGTAGTCACGATAAATTCTGTATATTAGAGTTTCCAATTCAAGCCATGCTTCAAATTCATTCTTTAGCAAGCTTTTTTGTTCGTCTGTCTCACATAGTTCCAATAGTTGTGTATATTCATTATATTGCAGAAAGAGTTGCCTCTTATATTCAACGTGATTATTTAAAATCATGCCAGCATAAGTTGATTCATCTGAATCCAACTCCCATAATTTTCGACTTGCTTCAATTACTGCCTCAGCTTTGGCATAAGGAGATATTGTATCTGATCCTAACTTATAAGTATTGTAATAACTGCATAATTGATTGCGGTATTTATTCATCCATTTTATATCATTTTCAATTTTCGATGATGGTAATGAATCTTCGTTGACATATTCGTACAGAGAATCCATTAATACAGTAAGTTTGCGATTTGTCTGATCATTTTTAGAGTTGCATGATATTAGTAATACAACTAATACAAAAAAAAATCTTGTCATATTTTTATAATTAATCAATTTAAATAAAAACGATATTATGTCTAATTTATGATGAGCTAAATAAATACTACTGTAATGTTGTTCTCAAACAACTTTCCCATAATTTAACAATCAATCTGTATATTCGTATTTTTAAAGGCATTTCTATGAATAACTGTTACTGATTTAGGGATTTTTACATGATGTAATTTTTCGCAGTATGCAAAAGTACCTTCTCCCAATATGGTTATTGACTTTGACAAACGTACATCTACTATGTTCTTGCAACAGGCAAAAGTCCATATACCTATATGAATTACAGAATCTGGAAGTTTTATACCGGTCAAACTTTCGCAAGAATCAAAAGCTGCATCTCCAATATAAGTTACTGAATTTGGTATTTTTATTCTTTCTAGGTTTTTACAATAAGAAAAAGCTTCTTCTCCGATTCTGATTACTGAATTAGGAATAACAATTTCAACAAGTTCAAAGCAGTCTGTGAATGCATTTTGTGCAATAGATATGGTAGTCTCTTTTATCGTATAAAATGCAATATTCACCCCTTTTATCAAAGTTTTCTTATCTTTACTATATTTAGCCCCAAATTCATCGATCCAATAATTTACATTTTTATCATCTTCTAATATGGATGGCTTTTTTATATCTAAATTTAAGCCTAATATAAATTCATCAATGATTTGCAGACCAATTGCAGATTGAATGTAGTTATCTTCAAAGAATTTAAAAACAATATAATTATAATATATCTCATATTCATTTAAATCCTTCTTGGATAATTTAAAAACATATTGAGATAAGTTGCTGTCCATAATAGCACGATGATAAATTCGCTTAAATCTTTTTTCTCCTGTATATAGATCTGCAATGATACCATTCAAATTCTGCTTATTATTATAGATTTCAGGTCCATATAATGAAACTATATATTGCAAGAAATTTGAAAGTGAAGTATAGCTTTTTGCCTTCTCTATATTCAATATTGGGATCCCACAAAAAGGGCAGTTATCTAACGATATAGATACATTTGTTGGGGGAAGCCATTCACCTTCACACTGTAAGCATTTCATAAGCACTATTTTGATATATTATTTTTGTGAAAGTACTTCTAATCTCTTTTTAGCGAGCAGATTCCCTTGTTCTGTTGCTTTTTGATACCACTCTATAGCTTTTGAAATATCCTTATCAATTCCTTCTCCTTGTTCATAACAAACTCCTAAATTATATTGAGCCATTACAAGATTTTGCACTGCTGCTGCTTGATACCATTTAACGGCTTCTTTGCTATTTTGTTTAACGCCTTTGCCGTTTTTATAACAATAAGCTAAATTACATTGAGCATTCATATCTCCTTGCTGAGCAGCTTTAAGATACCATATTACAGCTTTTGCATAGTCTTGGGTCACTCCTAATCCATGTTGAAAACAACTCCCTAATTTATACTGAGCTTCTATGTTGTTATGTTTAGCAGCTTCTTGATACCACTTGGCTGCATTTTCGTAACTTTGTGTTACACCTTGTCCAATTTCATAATAATATCCTAATTTATTTTGGGCTGTCGTATCTCCCTGTTCTGCTGCTGCCCTATACCATTTTGCTGCCATTCCATAATGTTGAGCTATACCTTGCCCTTTTTCGTGACAAATTGCTAAAGCTCTCTGAGCTGCAACATCTCCTTGTAGTGCTGCTTTGTGGAAGAGCGATACTGCTGATTCGTAGTTTTGAACCGTTCCGTGACCATAATAGCAGCAACGTCCTAAATTATATTGAGCACTCGAATTTCCTTGTTTGGCCGATTTATGATACCATTCTGCTGCTTGTTTATAATCCTTGACTAATCCACGACCATAGAAATAGCAATTCCCTAGATTATTTTGGGCACTTGCATTTCCTTGGTTTGCGGACTTCCCATACCATTCCACTGCTTTTTTATCATCTTTGGCTAATCCCCGATTGTAATAACAATTTCCTAGATTATTTTGAGCAATTGCACTTCCTTGTTCAGCAGACTTTCGGTACCATTCCACTGCTTTTTCATAATCCTGAACTAATCCATGACCATATTCATAACAAAGTCCCAAATTGTTTTGAGCGCCTCTATTCCCTTTTTCCGCTGATTTTCGATACCAATTCACTGCTTTATTATAATCCTTAGTTAATCCACGACCATAATAATAACAAATCCCCAAACTGTTTTGGGCATTCGCATTTTCCTGCTCGGCAGCTTTTCGATACCATACCGCAGCTTGCTTATAATTTTGGTCTAATCCACGGCCGAAGTAATAACAATCTCCTAAATTATTTTGAGCACTCGCATGTCCCTGTTTAGCAGACATTCGATACCATACCGTAGCTTGCTTATAATTTTTATCTAATCCACGGCCGAAATAATAATAATCTCCCAAATTATTTTGAGCCTCTGCGTTCCCCTGTTTGGCAGCTTTTTGGTACCATGTTGCAGCTTGCTTATAATCTACAACTACTCCACGGCCATATTCATAACAAACTGCCAACCTGTATTGAGCGTCTGCATTCCCTTGTTCCGCAGCTTTATGAAGCCATTTTACGGCCTCTTTATAATTTTGATTGGCATCTTGGCCATCATAATAACGTGTTCCCAATTTTACTTGAGCTTCAACATCTCCTGATTCTGCTTTTTCTATTAATTTATCAATTTCACGTTTTAAATCAAGTGATATGCCTTGGGCAAAACAATCTATTACCTGTTTCCCAAAATCTTGTTCGTAAAAATTTTCATCTATGAAACTTGTTATAAGTTGGTGATAAAACAACCTTCTTTCTTCTGATGATTTTAAAGAGATATTATAAATTCGTGAAGAAACCGCATCTTCCAACACAGCTCGCCGATAGACACGTTTTATCTTTTCTTCACCCACATAGAGATCAGCTATTAAATTGGCCAACTTATATTTATCTTTATAGATTTCTTTGCCATAAATAGAAACTATATATTGTAGAAAGTCCGCGAAATCATATAACCCTCTCACAACTTCGTCATTGAATATTGGCGTGTGACAAAACGGACATTCTTTTAATGTAACAGTTTTATTTTTAGGGGGAACAAATTCTCCACCACATTTAAAACACTTCATTCTATTTTTCTTCTAATAGTTTTCAGAACAATTGCACCTATTTTTCTTTCTATTCCTTGCTTTGTTAGGGGAATGCCAGTCTCTTTTGCTATTTTTTGTTTTACTTTGGTTATACCTAAAGCTCTCTTCCAAGAAAACGTTACACCTGGTATTTTCATGATTTTATGTTTTTTATTATTCCACTTATCGAAATATCATCTCCACTTCCTTTTTCGGATAATATAGGAAGGTAGCAGTCGATTTCTTTACGCGCTTGTTCTCTCCCTTTTTCTTGAAATGTCTGATATAACTCTTGATAGAAAACATATAGATCATCATTGGAAAGAAAACTATCATCAACACCGTCACTTCCTACAAAAAGTGCAACAGGGAAACGATCAGTATGCAGACAATACCGAAATTCTTCAATTGCTTTTTCATCACAAAGTGAAGTTGTGACATTCAAGAAACAAGCCTCGTCCCAAGGAATAGGTTGTCCCCAAGAACCATCTTCATAACAAGCTACACATTTACCGTCACCAATATGTAATCCGAACCAGAAGTGATTGGGAAAGATGATAACAGCAATTAATGTTGTGCCGTATGCTTTCACGAAATAAGTTTCTGATTCTGTTTCATATCGTGTCCTATGTTTCGCATCAACCTGTGCTAACTCTTCCTTTCGAAAGGGGTGCCTGCAAAAATCTTTTTTGACTGCTTTACGCCAGTTGTAGACAATATTGGTAACTAATTGGCGCATAAACTTATCTGGCTGTTGTATAAGCTGTTGTTCTAATTCAATTGCTTCGAGAGATAGGAAATAGCCCATAAATTCTCTCAAAGTGTTCTGTACCGCTTTTTGAGCCAGTTTAGCTCCTTTGTCGCTACGAAAATAATTAGTACTACCATGTCCGTCACAGACAATAGCTAAAGCATATCTGTTCCCATCACTAGAAAATGCAGCATCTTGACATACTTTACCAATCTTTTTGTGCGAAGCTCCTTGGTGAGAACAATGGAATGCCTTCCACTGTTCTTTATTTATATCAATTGAACTCATCCAAATCTACATCTTCGATATTTTCCGTATTGACATAGTCACTCACTTGACTGATTATTTTATCTTGTTTGCTGGTATCTTCTACACCACTACTCTTGCTGTTTACCTGTGATGAAGTGACACTGACAAACTTGATAATGGCTTTTAAAGCAGCTTTGTTGTGTACTTCAATAACTGCTTCACTGTTTCCTGTAAATTCGCTTAATACGTTCTTGTCGGCATCGTTACCGATAGCAATGGCTATTTTAATAGCGTGTTTGAACCAGTTGTTTTGTTTGATCGCGTTCAATCCATCTTTATAATCATCTGTAGGTTCACCATCAGATAGCAAAATGATAACTGGAGCATACGAACCGGCAACCTCTTGCAAAAATGCCGTTTTGGACAGTTTAGTGTTCAGTTCGTTTAAAGCACCCCCCAAACAAGTTAAACCTCCTGCTTGTAAATCGTTCCATACAAAATCTTCAGAATTAATTGGCTGTGGATATAGCCAACGAACAATAGTGTTGAATTGGAGAGCTGCTATCTTTATGGCTGCATCTGGATTGTCAGATGAAAGATCTTTCAGATCAGGCACAGTTTCACGGATGGCATCATTCAACGAACCAATCTTATCGCCAAGCATGCTGCCTGAAGTGTCTACTAAGAAAAACAAGACCATTGTCTTGCGAGCTATTTTAACTCTTTCTGTATTCATGGTGTTTCTGTTTTTTGAAGTTTATAAAATGGTTGCTTTGCTCCCGTTTCCAAAAGCGATTTCATTACCTATCAAAAGAGGGACTGTCTCTCCTGGTTCAATAGGTCGAGTCTTTCCGTTTTTCATCGTCAGGATCCAAGTTTCTTGTGTTAGATTGCGCAAGCCGAATAATCCCGATGTTTTTTTGCTTTCCACGATAATACCTGTGCAAGTATTCAATAATTGTTTGTAACTGTTTGTTATATATTGATAGACCTTTTTGTCGCGATCGGCAGCTACCCTATACGAACCTGATTGAATTATTGGCATACGTTGTTGTATTTTATATTGACAATCGCTACAGACAAAATTATTTTGTTCTATATCCAAAAAGATCTCGTTACCACAAGCAGGACATTTTACCAATTCATGACGCATACGTAGTAGTACTTTTTCTAACCACTCTTTTTCCGTAATCCGGCGTCCCGGTTCATGCATCACCTTTTCACTAAACTGGTCGATAAACATATCACGTACATATTTCGGAAATAAAGGCCAAAGCTGTATGACGTTTACATGAATACCCTCAACCGGACGGTTATTTTGCTTCTGCAAATCATAGATAAACACGGGATCATCCCCATAAAATAGTCTCTCATTTTTTTCTGTCATACAGGGGCAACGGCTAATCCGTTCACCTTCCAATGGATGATTATTGAAAAAAAGTAGAAATAGGATAACTGCCAATGAGAAACGATCAGATTGGGTGTCAGGGCAAGATTTCTTACGAGTTATGATTTCTGGTGCCATATATCGACATTTACCCAATACGCCCATATTTTCACCTGAAGGGGCAATGTTATCGTTGTCGCAGATCAGTACATCACCTGTAATGGGATTAATAAAAAAGTTGCCGTCATTCAAATCCTGATAACTATAGCCTTTATTATGTAGTTGGCGAAAACTAACACATATCTTAATAGCAGCCTCTACCATAGCTGACACTGTACTGAAATGTTCTTTGGCTAATAAGAAATCACTAAATTCTTTATAGGACGGATCACGTAACTCCATTAAATAACCAAAACGTCCCTTCTCATCCTTTTCTGTTATAAACAAAGGCCATAAAAAGCAGGAGGCTGGAGAACCTTTTTCTATGTTACATTTCAGATTCTCATAAAACTTTGGTTTGCTTGGTTTATGATACCATTTCAATGCATATTCTTTTTCACCATAACATACCTTATAAACAGTACCTTGTCCCCCAGAACCCAACTCTTCAAGAATAGTAGCTTCCCCCCTTGTCAATATTCTTATTTTGTCTCCCTGTTTTAACATAATGATAGCCTCATTTATATTGATCACCTCAAATTTTGAACTTTATTTTCTTGTATAAGAAGTTCCTTGCTTACATCAATCTTATCTGTTGATTGTAGATAAATTCGAACTATTCCAAATTCCACTATCACAATTTAAAGATTAACAAAAAAGCGTGGGAACCATCGTCTACTACTGTTCTGAGGCTCTCGACTGCCCACTAACCAATAATAGAAAATGATCCCACGCTTTATGCACGTATATAGTCCGCCTGTTTACAGGCAGATATATAACAACATAAGCGCAGGAAGCCATTTTGCTACTATCTTGGTTAGTTGAAATTGTCGAGATTTCAGAACAAGATAATATCGAAACGCTTCTACGTTATTTCCAATACGCTGCAAAGGTAAAGCATTAATATTATCTGTGCAATGCAAAACCTTATATTTTATCATTTTAATTGCTTCTGACGATATTTGTCTCTTTGGTGGTACCTTTCTTCTCTGGCGTAAGAAATAGCTTTATAATGCTTCTATCTGCATTTAGATACGATAGTCTGGATATTGGGTAAGTATTTTGGGATATGTAAGGTCCGTATATACCTACCTTTCATGAACCACCCCCCGTTCATTACCCGTTTTTGGGGTTACTTCCCCCTGTTATTTGCACGAAAAGTCGTTTTTTCTCTATACAAGAGCGTAAAAATAAGGGAAAAATAAAAACATTTTTGACTGGTAACAAAAACAGGCAAAGAATGCCGGTTTTGTCCCTTCTGTAAGCGATATCTACGGGCTTTTGGCTGGATTTTTTATGTTCAAAACGGGACAAAGGGGTACCAATAACAATAAATTTTCTCCTGATCGTATTCCAAAAGCCCAAATAAACAAACATCCTGCAAATACAAGCTAAAACAGTTCTGCAATAGCTTGGCTCTTTGGATTGACTTTTGGTTATATGCAAGATGATCAAACAATGAAAGTATGCTCTTGCCTGGTACCGTTAACAGCCGACATGCGTTCCAGAAAGAAACAGGCAGTCCCGGCACCCAGAGGGGGCAGCCTTCGCCGACCGCCTGTTCCCTCTATGGCTGGGTGCTCCTGCTGCCTCTTCCGCCGTTACTTGCCTGCAACATTAGAACCGATCTCCATATACCGACATTGGATTTTCCCTTGTTTCGGGCTGTTTTAAGCATATGTATCGAGTTGCCTTGGATCTTTATCCAATATGACTTAGATATGGCTTAAAATAGTTCCTATGTGGGGATATGAGATGTATAGAATAGTATTGTTTACATACTCCTATATATCAATATTTGATTATAAGTTTACCTTATTATCAGAGATTACCTAATTCTAATGAGATACGATCTCTTATCTTACAATCAAGTTCTTCCATCAATGAAGATCTTTCGTTTATAGAAAAATTCTCATTGAGTTCATTTAGCCTCTTGTTAAATCGGCTCCTGTTTTGGGTATCTAACTGTTCTATTAAAAACATCTTCGTTTCTTCTATGAACTTTGTAGATGGAGGCAAAAACGAAGGTAAGTATAACAAGGCATTGAGCAGATACTCCATTGCCTTCTTTGGAGTATTTATGGGGATGGTTGGATTACTGATCGGGATATTCCTTTTTTCGATATCAAAATATTTCTTTCCCCATAACTGAATGATATATTGGTAAAAATGGGGGGTCGATAGAGTCTCACCTGTTATGTTTTCCCAGTCCAACTGCTTAGATGAGGATTTAAACCATCTACTCTCGAACCTTAACAAACAACTTTCTGCTCCTTCTTTACCTTGTGACTCCATCCCTTTGTCGTAAAAGGCACAAGTATGACTTTTGGATTTATAATAAAGTGTAGTTCCCTTACATAAATCTCTCTTATGCCGTGGATAGTTACCTAAAAATGGCAAATATTCTTTGGTATTATGAGACATCTCAAAATCTGCTGCTATATCTATACGTGTAACATGAGCAGAGTTTATATCCAACTGTAAAATGTCACTAAGTAAGTCTATGACTTGTTTGATCTCTTCTCTTCCCAATAAATGTAAGTTATTCCCATAATAGAATTTGGCAAGGCTTCCTTCTATGGTAATGAATGAATTGTAGATATTAATTCCCAAATTATCTAATTGATAGAACCTGCATTTATCGTGAACATTTGTATCTCGTTGGGAATCAAATTTGGAGAGGAGAAATCTTATCTCCTCTTCCAAACAATTTAAGCGAAACTTTACAGTATCATACATGCTTGCCTCCTTTCTTTTCCAGAATATTCTGAATTTCAGATAGAGAGTAATATATCCGTCCTCCCATAGAGATAGCATGGATGATGCCTTGTTCGCTCCATTTAGCTAAGGTAGGCAAGGATATACGCAAAAGTTTTGCTGTCTCCTTGCGTGTGAGTAGTTCTATTGACCTACTCTCTTTAGCCGGCTTTAAAGGTTCAATGACTTGCTCCAATGCGTTGATGAGCATTTTTTGAAACTCTTGAGGGGTTAAACCCCATAAAAAAACATTTTTATCCATGATCTTTGAATATTAAAAGTTATGGCACAAAGATCATGAGTTCGTGATTCCCGTTTTTCCCGTTATTCCCTTCGGGAAATAAAAATAGAGCAAATAAGAGCAAAATCTTTCATTTCTTGGTCTGAGAAGTTTTTGTCCTGTCCTTTCTCAAGGTTGCTACGTGTTACTATGTTGCTATCTGTACCATCTTCTCTTTTTTCCACAACCCTTATTCCAAAATATTCATAAAAACATTTCCATTGAGTAATTTTTTTTTGACTCTGAATGAATCCTTTTTCTTGCATATACAGAAGTAATCTGGCCAAATAGTTCTTTCGAGAACATATATATATGTTGTTCTTTATTATTCCCCCTTTTTCTAACTGTTCAATAAAGTCTGGGACATATGGTCGATACTTATGAACAAAAAGTTCTTCTATGCTAGGTATGGATGAAACTTTTTGCTCTTTTTTTTCTGGGATATATTTGTCCAGCCAGTAACAGAAGGTGTCTCCATGATTTTTTCTACACGAAATAAGAACTTGAGATATATTCACATTTTGCTTTATGAATAAATCTATGATAGGGACAAACACTTCTGGGATAATAAAGTCGAAAAATGTTCTAAATTCATGAATTTTGTGATTTAGCAGTAAATCAGACATCTCCTCTAATATATATTTCGCATATTCAACTTTAGCTTGGGGGTTAAATAAAATATTCTGTTTTATAGTCCGGAAACAGTCATTCCGTAAACGAGCACATTCTTCACCTACAACATTCGCCAATACGATATCACCTTTAAAAGGTTCTACCTTTGGTGTCTTCTGTTCTTGGGTAGCTTCTGGTACTGACTCATATTGATATTGAAAATGATTGATATACTCCTCGCCATATCCACGAATGAATGAATAAATCTTATCGCAGTAGAATTTAATATCTGACATAACTTGAACTATTTATATACAAATTTAAATTTAAAATAACCCGTCGCCACTTATGGCCTCTTTTCGTTCATCCATTTTCTTGGCGATACTATCTGCCACCTCATCCGAACTTAGCTTTATATACTCATAGAACGTTTTTTCATCTTTGTGACCGGATATGCTCATCATCTGGTATGTATCAAAATTTCCACTAAGATACAGGTTCGTTATTCCGCTACGTCTTGCCGTATGACTGCTCACTAATTCGTATCGCGGTTTGATAACATTTCCTTTGTTATCCCGTTCAAAAGAGACAAGCCCTTGTTTTTCCTTTTCACGTTCTTTCATTGTCAAGAGAGTACGTTCCTTTCTGGCTAAAGATGGAACGGTAGAGGATAGCTCTTTCAATATTTGTTTGATATAGCGATTTAATATGACATCATTAACTTTTGGTATGTCATACCCGTATTTTTCCGCTATATGCAGTAGGTTATCGTTCAAAATAGGTATCACGACATCATTGCCGGTCTTTTCCTGAACGATACGAACTACTTTGGTACCTTTGGCTGTCGTGGTGAAATTTTCCTTTTCTAAACGGGCATAATCACTGAAACGCTGACAAGTATAGCATCCAACAAGAAAAACATCGCGTACCTTGTCTTTTAATCCTTCCAACGGCATTTCATACAGTGCTTGTAACTCTGCTTTGGTCAGATAGATTTCTTTGGCTTTATCCGTTTCCTGTATCTTTTTTTTACTGAACGCTCTCAATGCAATAAGATTGTTATGTAGTTCCTGGTCCATTGCATTTTGAATCATTGCCTTAAAACAGATAATGTATTTATTAATAGATGTTACCATATAGCCGTTTTTCTCCATGAAAGAAACGAAACGGTCGGCCAAAGCCTTGTTTATATCTTTCCATGTAAAAGGATATATTTGGATAAAACGTTTTAGGATGCCAAGAAAGTTGCTCCATACTTTACAGGTATTGAGGGTGTAGTTTTCCGCTCCGTTTTTGATCCTGCCATTTTTTATGCCTTCCAGAAAGTTTTCCAAGAAAAGAATGACATCAGCTTTTCTGGCTTCTTCCTCCTGTTCCTTGATTAGTCTTAGCCTTTCTTGCTCTTGTCGCTCTTCTTCTTCTTGAATGCGTTGTCGCTCTCTTTCTTCCCTGAAAACGACATCCTCAACCACTTCATCAATCCTTGCCTTGTCATAAATACCCTGCGAAATGAGATTGTCTATTGCCGAAGAAATCGAATCCAGTGTTTCTTTGACTTTTCTTCCGTCTTGTGTTTTGCAGTAATCATTCCATTTGGCGACGTCTTGCGTTACCTTGTCCCATTGTTGGATATCTACGGAAACCTTGCTACAAATTAAGATGTTCAGCTTAGGATTCCTTTTTTGTACCCGAAGATAGACGCTTGCCGTCCCTTTTTCTTTTTTTGTCCGTAAAAAATAGTTACTCATGATATTTGTACGTTTATCAATTACATGACAAATGTAACAAACTTTCAGTTGATGCTACATTGATACTGCATATTTTAATTATATTTTATCTTGCTTGGCTGTGTAAATTGGATATATGATTGAATATTAGATATATGAGTAAAATATGATAAAGTAAAAGAAAATAAGATTAATTAAAAGGTGGTTCTGGTGGCACCACCAAAAAGCTTTTCAATTTTAGAAAACCCTTGAATTAGAGATA
>OGKG01000465.1_pt1 | contig 51965 bp, 59 predicted proteins | sample 1572201 | NCBI WGS metagenome assembly OGKG01 (sample SAMEA2582146, study PRJEB24529) | metagenome | biome: Human gut stool | place: China | collected 2011 | reverse complement strand
CCATCGGCAGATTTTGAGTCTGCTGCGTCTGCCATTTCGCCACATCCGCGAACTAGTTCATGATAACAGATATCTAAGAAAAATGCAAATGTTTTTTGCTGAATTATGTAAAAATATTTTCACAGCATTGTCTTTCATTGCCTTTTATTGATTCTTCTATTTACTTTTTGATATTAGTGTCTTAAAATAGAATAGATATATTACAGTTTGCAGTGGGGAGGCAGTTGCCGTGGAGTGCCAGGAGTTCAGAAAAGCTATACCGGAATTCGTGAATATGAGACTTAGATATGACAAGATGGCAGAGTGTCTTTCACATGTTAAGAGTTGTGCGTCATGCCGCGATGAGCTTGAGATTTATTTTATAGTTGAACGTGGAATCAAGGACAATGAGGCTTTTGATGGACCCTTTGTACTGAAGGATATTGTCAATGAATGTTTTGCGAAGGCACAGCACAGAATAACCAGAGAAAGAAGACATAAAAGAATAATAGAAGTGTTTAAGTTTTTTATATATCTGGTTATATTTATAGGTGTGGTTATGCTTGTAACGTATCTTTTGTAGGAGGAGCTTTTGAATGAAAAAATTAGTTTTGATAGATGGACACAGTATTCTGAACCGTGCATTTTATGGGGTTCCTGAGCTTACCAACTCGGAGGGACTTCATACCAATGCGGTATATGGGTTCCTTAATATTATGTTCAAGATACTTGACGAGGAGAAGCCGGATTATCTTACGGTGGCATTCGATCTCAGTGCTCCTACATTCAGACATAAGATGTATGGTGGGTACAAGGGAACGCGTAAGCCGATGCCGCATGAGCTTGTTGAGCAGGTCCCTCTTATCAAGGAGGCGCTCACGGACATGAATGTATGTGTTGTTACAAAGGAGGGCTATGAGGCGGATGATATACTTGGAACGCTGGCTAAGCGTGCTGAGGCGGAGGGGATGATTGTTTCAGTGGTTTCGGGTGACAGGGATCTGTTACAGCTTGCCACGGACAATATAAAGATCCGTATACCTAAGACAAAGAAGGGAACTACGGAGATTGAGGACTACAATACGGCACAGGTTGTTGAGACCTACGGAGTTACGCCGGTAGAATTTATAGACATGAAAGCACTTATGGGTGATGCCTCCGACAATATTCCGGGGGTTCCGGGCATAGGCGAAAAGACGGCCGGAGCGATAATATCGAAGTACCATAGCATTGAAAATGCCTATGAGCATGTGGAGGAGCTTACACCGAATAAGGCTAAGAACAATCTTAAGGAATACTATGAACAGGCACAGCTAAGCAAGATACTTGCCACCATCAATATCAACACACCGCTTGAATATTCCTTCGAGAATGCAGGGCTTTCGGATATGTTTACCAAGGACGCATACCAGCTCTTTAAGAGGCTTGAGTTCAAGTCTATATTGTCGCGCTTTGAGAAGAATGTTGAGAGCTATAATGATGATGAGCTGGAAAAGAGCTTTAAAATCATCGAAGACCTGAGTGACGCGGAGAAGGTATTCACAGCTTTCGGGATGGCGGACAGTGTCGGAATATTCATGGTGCCGGATAAGAATAATGGACTTTTTGCGGTTGCACTTAGCAGAACCGAAGACAGCGGTGATGGCAGAACAGTATACATCCCGGTCGGCGGCTTTATGACGGCGGAATATCTTTCGGACAAGACGGCTGAGCTGGTTCATGTATTACATGAGAATGGAAAAAAGGCCTGCTTTATAAATCTCAAGGAGCAGCTTGATTTTCTTCCGATAGAGGAGAGCGATGGGGCGGAGGATACGGCACTTATGGCTTATCTTTTAAATCCGCTCAAGGATACCTACCAGTATGATGACATTGCAAGGGATTTCCTTGGGATGCTGGTAAAATCAAGAGCCGATATAATGGGTAAGGCATTGTATGAGGAATCGGACAAGACATATATATGTGCCTGTTATAATGCTTATACTGCCGCAAGGGCATATAAGGTATTAGAGCAGCGGCTTGAGGATGAGGATATGGCAGGACTCTATGAGAATATAGAGAAGCCTCTTGTATATGCTCTTAAAGAGATGGAGAGCAATGGTATACTTGTTGATAAGGATGGACTTATCGCGTACGGAGATATGCTTAAGGAGAAGATCGCTGTTGTTGAAAAGGAGGTCTATGAGCTTGCCGGGACTCAGTTTAATATAAATTCACCTAAGCAGCTTGGAGAGGTTCTGTTCGGGCAGATGGGACTTCCGGGCGGTAAGAAGACCAAGACGGGCTATTCCACCTCGGCGGATGTCCTTGAAAAGCTTGCACCGGAACATCCTGTAGTCGGGAAGGTGCTTGAGTACAGACAGCTCACGAAGCTCAACTCAACGTATGCGGATGGCCTTCTGCAGTATATAGGTGAGGATGGCAGAATACACGGAAAATTCAATCAGACTATAACTGCAACAGGAAGAATAAGCAGCACGGAGCCGAATCTTCAGAACATACCTATAAGAATGGAGCTTGGAAGCAGAATAAGACAGGTATTTATTCCTAAGCCGGGATTCGTGTTCTTAGATTCGGACTACTCACAGATTGAGCTTAGAATACTTGCACACATGTCCGAGGACGAGAATCTGATAGCGGCTTACAACAGCGATGAGGATATCCACAGAATAACGGCGTCACAGGTGTTCAACACACCTTTAAATGAGGTGACCAAGGCACAGAGAAGCAATGCAAAGGCGGTTAATTTCGGAATTGTGTACGGAATAAGCTCTTTTGGTCTGAGCCAGGATTTAAGTATTTCCAAGAAGGAGGCTGCGAAGTACATTGAGAAATATTTTGAGACATATCCTAAGGTTCATGAATTTCTTAATGGTCTGGTAAGCAGTGCGAAGGAAAAGGGATATTCTGTCACGATGTTTAAGAGAAGAAGACCTATACCGGAGCTTTCGAGCAGTAATTTCATGCAGAGAAGCTTCGGAGAGAGAGTTGCCATGAATGCACCTATTCAGGGAACGGCTGCGGATATTATAAAGCTGGCTATGATAGGAGTGTATCATAAGCTTAAGGAACTGGGGCTTAAGTCTAAGCTTATATTACAGGTTCATGATGAGCTTTTAATAGAGACGGCAAAAGACGAGGTAGATATTGTGAAGAGTATTCTTGATGAGCAGATGAAGAATGCAGCAAGACTTTCTGTTGCGCTTGTTGTGGATACGAATGAGGGAAGCAACTGGTTAGAGGCTCATTAATTGCGAAACGGAGAAAAGGTAATGAGAATTATCGGAGTGACGGGCGGAGTAGGTGCAGGTAAGTCAACTGTACTAAAAATGCTTGAAGACATGGTAAGCTGTATCGTGATAAGAACAGATGAGGTGGCTAAGGAGACGACGATGCCGGGCGGTGAAGCCTATAAGGATATTGTGAAGCTGCTGGGAACCGGTATTTTGCAGGCGGATGGATGCATAGACAGGAAGAAGATGGCAGCAAGGATTTTTTCGGATAACGTGCTGTGCGCCAAGGTGGATGAGATTATTCATCCGCTTACCAGACAGGAAGTTATAAGAAGGCTGAAGGAAGCGTCCGGTGAAGGTAAATATGACTACGCATTCATTGAGGCAGCACTGCTTATAGAGGCAGGATATGACGATATATGCGAGGAATTCTGGTACATATATGTGCCGGATGGGACGAGGATAGAAAGACTTATGTCTGACAGAGGATATTCAAGAGAAAAATGTATTTCTATAATGAATAACCAGTTATCTGATGAAGAATTCAGGAGGCATTGCAGGTATGTGATTGATAACTCGGAAGATAGCAGCATGACTAGAAAACGGTTGAAAGAGATTCTTTTTGCAACCGAAAACAGGACAGGTGGGGAAAATAATGAGTGATACAATCTTTTGTCCGGATGATTTTGTATTCGGACTGGATATCGGAACCAGAAATGTGGTTGGTACAGTCGGATATATGAAGAATGGACGTTTTCAGGCCGCGGCGATAGTTTCTAAGGAGCATGAGACAAGAGCGATGCTTGACGGACAGATTCATGATATCGGTAAGGTTGGAGATACTATAAGGACGATAAAGCATGAGCTTGAGTCAATGACAGGAAAAAAGCTGAAGGAAGTCTGCATTGCGGCAGCCGGACGAGTGCTCAGGACGGTTATGGTACATGAGGATGTGGAATTTGAGGGAGAGGTTCGTGTCAATGCCGAGAATATCTATTCCTTAGAGCTGATTTCCGTTGAGAAGGCGCATAAGGAATTAAAAGTCAAAGATGAGAAATATAAGTTCTATTGTGTAGGTTATACTCCTGTGAGATATTATCTTAATGACTATGCGATAAACAACCTTGAAGGACATAAGGCCGAGAAGATAGGAATTGATCTTCTTGCCACCTTCCTTCCTGAGGAGGTTGTTGACGGATTGTATGCTGCGGTGGATTATGCAGGACTTACTGTTGCCAATCTGACACTGGAGCCTATTGCTGCTATGAATGTTGCGATACCGGAACAGTACAGGCTGCTCAATATCGCACTTGTGGATGTCGGCGCCGGTACATCCGATATATGCCTTACAAAGGATGGAAGCATTGTGGCGTATGGCATGATTCCGTCTGCCGGGGATGAGCTGACAGAGATAATCGCAAAGGAATATCTGGTCGATTTTGCGTCAGCTGAGAAGATTAAGCTGGCGGCAGGAAAGAAGAAGACAATTACCTACAAGGATATTATGGGAATATCTCATAAGCTTGCCCCGACAGATGTTCAGAAGCTTATAGATGAACAACTGACAAGGCTTGCAGATGATGTTGCTGATAAGATATGCGAACTCAATGGTGATAAAGCTGTAAGTGCGGTATTCGTGGTCGGCGGCGGCGGTAAGTTTCCGGGATTTACAGATAAGATCGCAGACAGACTACAAATTGCAAGAGAGCGTGTTGCAGTCCGCGGCGAGGAGGTTCTTACAAGTATTGATTTTGTAACTAATGAGGTTAAGAAGGATGCGCTGTTGGTTACTCCTATAGGAATATGTATCAATTATTACAACCAGAAGAACAACTTTATTTTTGCGACAGTCAACGGAGAGAGAGTAAAGCTCTATGACAACAATCATCTTTCGATAGTGGATGCGGTTATGCAGTCCGGCATGCCCAACGAGAGTATCTTCCCTAAGAGGGGAAATGAGCTGGTGTTCAATGTGAACGGAAAATCAAGGATTGTCAGAGGTTCGACGGGTGAAGCGGCGGTTATTCTGCTGAACGGACGTGAGAGCAGCATGAATACCAGAATAGCACATAATGACCAGATAGAGATACGCGAATCTACAGCGGGAGAATCAGGACACATAACAGTGGGAGAGCTTGACGAGTTTAAGAGTACGGTTAACTTTATTGTCAATGACAAGCTCATAGTATGCCCTAAATTTGCGTATGTGGACAATGAGCTTAAGGGACCGGATTACAGCATCAATCAGGGTGACAATGTTGTCATGGAAAATTATTATACCGTCCAACAGCTGTTTGACTTTATGGATATAGCTACAGATGATAAGAAAATAATGGTCAACAATGAGCCGGCAGCGGATGATACCATTGTCTATGAGAATTTTAATGTCAAATATACAGAGCCTGGGGATGAGCAGTACTTACCGGATCCGGAGGATATAGACAATTCGCTTAAAGCTTCGCAGGATAAGGCAGAATTACCGGGAGAGAATCATACCTCCGGCGGAATAACACAGGAGAAGCCGCAGGAGACAGGAGAAGCGGCTTTTGACGAGCCGAAAACGATAGTTGTGACGGTAAATGATTCTTCTGTGGAGATGACGGGAAAGAGCGGTTATACATTCGTTGATATTTTTGATTTTTATCCATTTGATCTTAAAACAGCCGGAGGTACAGAGCTTGTTACAAGGGTAAATGGTGAAAAGGCGGCATTCAATGCACCGTTAGCGGCAGGAGATAAAATAGAATTGTATTGGAGATAATGGGCAAATGTACAAAAAGGATGAATTGGTTGGACTCGAAAAAAATTTTGCGGCCAGACATTTTCCGGCGGTGGTACTTTTAATTATTTATCTTGTTGTGGAGACCTTCCAGAGCTTTTCAGTAGGAGCACCGGCATTTATAAGAGCTGCCATCGTATGTATGGTGCTGGCATTGGAGCAGGCATTCAGAACTTCGGATTTTTTTAATAGTCCTAGGTTTATTTTTATCATGAAATATATACAGCTCATGATAATGGCTGCTTTTATAATGGATGACGGATACCGGAATTATGAATATATAATATATTTTCTCATTTATATGTGTATAGCATTGGAACAGGGGATATTCTTTGATTTATCGGATGGCGGTGTTGTGTTTCTGCATTCCATGCTTATGAATATACCGGTTCTGATATGGACAATCGTGTATATGATTACGAATCGTTCACTTACATATGTCATTACATCAGCTGTGATGATTACTTCGTTCATAATTACCATGTATTCGGTACTTTCATATATCGGCAGCAGATATGAGCATTTTGAAAATGCCGTTCTGGCGAAGGACAGGATGCTTGATAAAGCAATGTATACCAACAGGGAGATGCTTGAAAAGCAGGAAAAGCTGTACTATGTAAATGAACAGCTCGCTCTTAAAAGAATTGAGCTTGAGAGTGCGAACAGTAAGATAAATGCCAATATACTTGAAATGCATTTCCAGAATGAGATGCTTCATTACTTCACAGAGGCATTCGATATAGTTAAGATCAATGATTACTTTGCAGGTAAGCTTATAAGCGATATCGGAATAAGGACTGCAGGCTTACTAAAGACAGCGGTAAACGGTGAAAGAAGCATATATGAGGATTATAAGAAGAATAATCCCATGTATGATATAAGTGCCAGATATAAGCTGTTTGGCGATATAAATGAGGCTGCGGCTGACGTGCTTTATGATATGTTTACCTGTGATGAGTTTATGAAAAGGCTTGAGGATGGGCATATCTTTATATGCGAAAATGTGAAACACACAGAGTACGAAGGGTTAAAAAGTTATCATATTCTTTCTTTTGCAGCCAAGCTTCTGCTTGTTGATGGAAGGTGTGCCGGGGTATACATACTGTGTCATAATGAACAGGATTTCTTCATGCACAGGGAAACCTTCTTCGACAATATCTTAGCTGAGCTTCAGGTAGGGCTTAACAATGCGTTCCTCTATTCACAGTTCGAGAATTTCGCAAAGAGGGATGGCTTGACAGGTTTATATAACAGACGTGTATTGAACAAGTTCATGGAGAAGTACAGACATCCTGATGCGGAGCTTTTAAAACAGACGGTGTATGCTGCGATGTTTGATATAGATAATTTTAAATCAATTAATGATAAGTATGGACACCTTTTTGGCGATGCGGCTATCATCGCGGTTGCCCAGACTATACAGAGAATTGCAGACGAGCATGGTGGCTCAAGCTACAGATATGGAGGAGAGGAGTTCGTAGTTCTGTTTATCGACAAGACGCTTGAAGAGGTTGTGAGCGTTGTTGAGAGTATACACAAGGCGATAAGGGAGAGGGAAATATCCTTTGGCGGGTATTCAATCTATATCAATACAAGCGCAGGCGTGAGTGCATATCCTGAGCTATGCCATGACCCTGCCTTGGTAATAGATAATGCCGATAAGGCGATGTATATTTCAAAAACAACAGGAAAGGGCAAAATAACCATTGACGGAACAAGCCCTAACATATAACATAAGAAGCAAAAAATGATTATGGAAATGGAGACATAGATGAGAGTAATGAGTATTGCCAGTGGAAGCAGTGGCAATTGTATATATGTGGGAGATGACAATACACATATTCTTATAGATACAGGAATCAGTAAGAAGAGGGTCGAGGAGGGGCTTAGGCTGCTTGATTTGTCAATTAAGGATATTGACGGTATTCTGGTAACACATGAGCATTCGGATCATATTTCGGGTCTTGGAGTTGTTGAGAGAGCAGGCGCAACACCTGTATATGCTACATGGGGAACCTTGCAGGGAATTAAAAACACTAATCTGGGGAAGCTGCCGGAGGGGATTTTTAATACGGTTGAATGTGATAGTCAGTTCAATATCGGCACACTTAAGGTTAGACCGGTAGCTACTTCACATGACGCACTATGCCCATGTGCATTTCGTGTAGAGTCCGATGACAAGGCATTCGGTCTGGTGACAGACCTTGGAGTGTATGATGATTACATAGTGGACAGCTTTTCAGGTGTCAACTGTATGCTTCTTGAAGCTAATCACGATATAAGAATGCTTGAAACAGGACCATATCCGTACACTCTGAAAAGAAGAATATTAGGGGAAAAAGGGCACCTGTCGAATGAGGCGGCAGGACAGCTTGTTGACAGGCTGCTGGGAAACAATGTCCAGGAGATTTTGTTAGGGCACCTCAGCAAAGAAAACAATTATCCGGAACTGGCTTATGAGACAGTCCGTACAGAGATTGATATGAGCTTTAGTGAGTACCATGCCTCAGACTTCAAGATAGAGGTTGCGGGACGTGACAAGCCGAGCCGTATCATTACACTGTAATTTATAAGAGAATATTTTCTCACGGATTAATTGCATCCGGGGAATGTTCATAAATATAAAACTTAAAACAGAAAGGGATAACACCATGAACAAGACAATTATTACTGTAGTAGGCAAGGACACTGTAGGAATCATCGCTAAGGTATGTACATACCTTGCAGATAATGGAGTAAATATTCTCGATATTTCCCAGACGATTGTTCAGGAATATTTTAACATGATGATGATTGTTGATATGCAGAAGGCAGCAAAGCCGTTTGCTGAGATTACAGAGGACCTTGACAAGCTTGGTGAGGAAATAGGTGTTAAGATAAAGTGCCAGCACGAGGAGATATTTACAAAAATGCACAGAATCTAAGGATTCATAATATCAAACTACGAGGAGAAGTTCTATGATTAACATTTTTGAAGTAAACGAGACTAATAAGATGATTGAGCAGGAGAACCTTGATGTGCGTACCATCACACTCGGTATTAACCTGTTAGATTGTGCGGATGCAGACCTTTCTGTGACTAATGAAAAGATATATAATAAGATAACAACTGTTGCAAAAGACCTTGTGAAGGTCGGAAAGGAGATAGAGAGGGACTTCGGTATTCCTATTGTAAACAAGAGAATATCCATAACACCTATCGCCCTTGTGGGTGCAGCATGCTGTAAGACACCGGAGGATTATGTGACTATAGCAAAGACGCTTGATAAGGCTGCACATGAGGTCGGCGTCAATTTTATCGGCGGATATTCGGCTATTGTAAGCAAAGGCATGACCAAGAGCGATGAGCTTCTTATACGTTCGATTCCGCAGGCACTTGCCTCTACAGAGCTTATATGCAGTTCGGTGAATGTCGGTTCAACAAAGACAGGTATCAATATGGATGCTGTCCGCCTTATGGGTGAGATAGTTAAGGAGACAGCAGAAGCCACCAAGGAGAAGGATTCACTTGGCTGTGCCAAGCTGGTTGTGCTCTGCAATGCACCGGATGATAATCCGTTCATGGCAGGAGCGTTCCATGGTGTGTCCGAGGATGATGCGATAATCAACGTAGGTGTCAGCGGACCGGGTGTTGTGAAGCATGTGCTTGAGCAGGTAAGAGGAGAGAGCTTCGAGGTTCTCTGCGAGACAATCAAAAAGACTGCGTTTAAGATTACAAGGGTAGGACAGCTTGTTGCACAGGAGGCATCCAAACGTCTTGGGATTCCTTTCGGAATCATCGACCTGTCACTTGCACCTACACCGGCAATAGGTGATTCTGTTGCTGATATCCTTCAGGAGATAGGACTTGAGAGAGCGGGCGCACCGGGCACCACAGCGGCACTGGCTCTTTTAAATGACCAGGTAAAGAAGGGCGGCGTTATGGCTTCATCCTATGTCGGCGGCTTAAGCGGCGCATTCATACCGGTGAGTGAGGACCAGGGAATGATTGATTCGGTGCTTGCAGGTGCGCTCACCATAGAGAAGCTTGAGGCGATGACCTGTGTATGCTCAGTCGGACTTGATATGATAGCTGTTCCGGGAGATACCAAGGCAAGTACAATATCCGGAATTATAGCAGATGAAGCTGCTATAGGAATGGTTAATCAGAAGACCACGGCGGTGCGTATTATTCCTGTTATCGGAAAAGGTGTGGGTGAGACTGTTGAGTTCGGTGGCCTTTTAGGATATGCACCTATTATGCCGGTTAACTCGTTCGACTGTTCAGCATTTGTCGGACGTGCCGGAAGAATACCTGCACCTATACACAGCTTCAAGAATTAAGCTGCTGAAATATACAGATAAAATATGGGAATATTAAAAACTGAAATACTGCCCCTGTTGGCACTGAGGTAAGACATGAATTCTAAAGAAATTGCAGAAATTAAAAAGACATTTAAAGATGATAGAAGCTCGATTTCCCGTATATGCGGATGCTATGTTGATGGTGAGAAGAATAAGGTGACTGAGTTTAAGGAGGCATTTCTTGCCCTTCCGGAGGAGGATTTGTTTAAGTACTTTTCCATATTTAAGAAGAGCCTTTCGGGAAGCCTTGGAAAGAATCTCCTCAATATGGAATTTCCGCTTGAGGAGGAGCTTGAAGGTGAGAAGTATGCTCTCCTGATGAAGCTTCGTGAGACGGAGCTTAAGGATGAAGAGGTGTTACATGCATTCTATGACCGTGTTATAGAGAACTATGACACAGTGGACAATTACCTTATACTGCTCATACATCAGGCGTACGATATTCCGGGAAAGACTTCAGACAATATAGAGATGGAGGACGCTTCCGATGAAGTGTTCTCCCACATACTCTGCTGTATCTGCCCGGTATCACTCACGAAGGCAGGGCTTTCATACTTTGCCTCGGAGGGCTGCTTCAGAAATAGAGTGAGGGACTGGGTTGTCGATATGCCGAGCATAGGCTTCCTGTTCCCGGCATTCAATGACAGAAGTACAGATTTACATAGCCTTCTGTACTATACGGCAAAGCCTGATGAGCTGCGGCTTGACTTCGCCGAACCGGTGCTTGGGTGCAACATTCCTATGTCGGCGGGAAATCAGAGAGATACCTTTAACGGTGTTATCGAGGAAGCACTTGGTGAGAAGTGCGACTTCGAGGTGGTCAAGAATATCCACGAGATAATCAACAATAAGATTGAGGAGACGAAGGAGGAGCCTGAACCATTAGAGCTTAACAAGCATGAGGTGAAGCAGATTCTTTCGGACAGCGGTGTGGAAAATGAGCTTCTCGAGCGCTTTGACAGGTGCTATGACAGTCAGGCAGGTGAACAGACGCCTCTTCAGGCGACGAACATTGTTGAGACGAGAAAGTTCGAGATAAAGTCTCCGGCGGTTGTGGTAAAGGTCAAGCCGGACAGGACGGATCTTGTCGATACGAGAATTATTGACGGAATACCATACCTTACAATCAGAATTGAGGACATGGTTGAGGTGAACGGAATACCGGTCAATTTTCCGGGAGTGCCGGTAACGCGTGCATATGATGGGGACGGTGCGGCAGAGGAGAACATAGAGACAGAATAAAAGGCTTGCTGAGAGACTGCGACGAATAAAAAGAGCATACAGTGGAACTCTATCTATAGAAGTGAAATATATTTTCAAAGCTATATGAAAGAGAGGGACACAGTATGGACAATGATGGAATGCCAATGGAAGGGATGGTCGGAATAGGCGGCTATCCCTTCGGCTTTATGGAAGCGCTTGCCATGGACGAGCGCCTGATGACAGGTTATGCCGGACTCACCGAGGCGCAGAAGGAGGACCTTATATTCAGATATAGGGACGCCGGGACTGAGGACGCAAGGCGTGAGCTTCTAAAGATGATTATGCCGGGGAATGAGTGATTCTTGCAACACCGGATCTATATTCGTCGGGCATTGTGTACCCGAACTTGTCCGCAACGATAGAGGAATATATATCAGAAGCAAGAATATCATAGTGCATAACCGACTGTGCATTTTCATCCAATAGAGGCATGGATTTGCCAAGGCTGTTGATAAGAATTGTATCACAGCCTTTTTTTATTGCACCGATAAAGGTCTGCCCTGATGGCGACAGTGCCAGTATGCGCGCATAAGGAGAGTACCCCTTACGAAGATAATTTACTGCGATCCGGCAGGCTTCATCGGTGTATCCGGTGAGAAGATGGAGCATGGCGCGCTTAATGCGTGCTGCGGTCATTTCTTTTGTCTTAATGCGCAGAATAAAATCCTCATAGCTGCCGCTGAACAGAGAAGTACCTTCTTTGTCAAGCAGCCGCTGTATACGGTTTGAAAGTGACGGGGTGAAGTCACAGAAATCCTCAAGGTGGCTGCGGTTCATAAGGATGGCATAGCGGATGAGTGTAAACATATCGTCATTAAAGACAGGAAATATTCTGTTATAGCCGGACAAAGCAGAATGGGCACTTGCGGCAGGAAGAGTCTCTGACATAAAAGCCTCAAGCTCCGGCGGTATGCTGTTATTTGATAAAAAATGACCTGATTTTATAATGTTTTCGGTTGTTGTCCTAAATGCGGAAGCGGATATATGCCCGCCTGCTTTAGAGTAATTTATGTCATTGTAGCCTAAGCCTGAACGCTGTACTGCTACAGGCTGTATGTCCGAGGACATTTTTTTAATGGCTTTTATATACTCTATTGCAAGAGTATTATTGGGAGTGAAGATTGCGTTGGTACCGCTGCAGGCTGAATATGCCTGTCCTAATGCTGCCGGAAATGACATCCCTGATGTGAGGCAGGAATTCAGGACTGCTTTAAATTCCGGAGGCTCTTTTATAAGCAGTTCTGCTGCAGCTGAAAGAGCAGCTATATCGCTGCTTTCAGTTCCAAACACAAGAAAATCTATTTTTTTAAGGGAATTGAGCAGGGCTATTGCACCGGATGCGAAAAACTCCGCACTTGATGTCGCATATACAAACGGAAGCTCGAAAACTATGTCAGCTCCACAATCTATTGCGGCAGCAGCACGGGCATGCTTAGGGGCGATAGCTATATCGCCGCGCTGTGTAAAGCCTCCGCTGAGCACTACAACAATACAATCGGCACAGGTTATGCGCCTTGCCTCTTTTATTATATATTCATGACCTGAGTGAAGCGGATTAAATTCCGCAATAATAGCTGTTGTAATCATATTTTATCCACATTTTGTTCCTTTATATATGAATGATTTTGCAAATACACAAAATTATTTTTATATTATATCCTAAATGCCGGGAAAAGTAAAATCCGGTTGAAAAAGTTGTGATTTTTTACATCTGGATTATGCAGAAAAATAATATTGCTTATTGTTTTTTATATGGTAGAATATATATGATTCGGGTGCAATTATAAGAACACCCCTGGGAAATGAGGATTGATATGGAAAATAAAAAATTAAATGTAAAGATGATATATACAGTTATAGGAATAGCGTCATTGACAGCTGCGTTTGTATGTGTGGTGGTGCTTGCCGTGAAGCAGTATAGATTATGGAAATCAGGGCAGATGTATGAAAAACTTGCCGAAAGCACCACTGTGCCGTCAACGACAATGCCTTTAGAAGGGGATATGGATGAGGGTACAACACAGGAGCTTGAAGGATATAAAAGAGAAGCTGCGAGATTGATTACGAAATATGGTATAGATGTACCTGAAAAAAATATTGATTTTGATAAATTACATAAAGAGGTATCTGAGGATATATATGCATGGATATATATACCGAATACACATATTGATTATCCTGTATTTCAGCACCCTACTGACAACAGTTATTATCTTGAACATAACATTGACGGAAGCGAGGGCTATCCGGGATGTATATATACTGAGAATTATAATGCCAAGGATTTTTCAGATCCGCATACGGTTATATATGGTCACAATATGCGTGATACAACAATGTTTTCGGATCTGCATCTGTATGAGGATGAGGAATTCTTTGAAAACAACAGATACGTGTATATATATACGGAGGATATGGTATATGTTTACAAGATATTTGCGGCATATCAGACAAATAATGCCCACCAGCTTTTAAACTATGATTTTTCACAGAAGGAAACAGTTAAAATGTATCTCGAGAATACTGTTATGCGTATGCAGGAGCCTATGGTATATGATGATACAACTGTTTTTTCAGGGGATGACCAGATATTGACGCTGTCCACATGTGTAATGACAGAAAGGCAGTTCCATTTAAGATATATTGTTCAATCGCTGAGATTAAAGTAAAATTGTATTTAATTTAAAACATGTACGTTTTGACTTGATTTTGCAAAAATATTCTTGTATACAATAAACATAAGGAGTATAATGATACTATCAATGGACTTTTAAGATGAAGTCGAATTATATACTGAAAGGAGTCATTTTATTATGGCATTTATTGATGAGATTAAGAAAAGGGCAAGAGCAGTGAAGAAGACAATTGTACTTCCTGAGTCAATGGACAGAAGAACATGGGAAGCAGTTGAGACAGTTCTTAAGGAAGATATCGCTAATGTAGTAGTACTTGGTACACCTGAGGAGGTTGAGGCTAACAGCAAGGGTCTTGAGGTATCAGGCGCTACAGTTATCAACCCTAATACTTCCGATAAGCTTGATGAGTATGTTGATGCTTTAGTTGAACTCAGAAAGAACAAGGGTATGACTCCTGAGGAAGCCAGAAGACTTCTCACTACGGATTATATGTTCTATGCCTGCATGATGTTAAAGAGCGGTGCGGCAGATGGCATTGTATCAGGTGCATGCCATTCTACAGCTAACACATTAAGACCTGCTCTTCAGATAGTTAAGACTAAGCCGGGTTCTAAGATTGCTTCTGCGTTCTTCGTAATTGATGTTCCTAACTGTGAGTATGGTGAGAATGGTACATTCGTATTCGGCGACTGCGGTCTTAACCAGAATCCTAATCCTGAGGAGCTTGCGGTTATCGCTGTTTCCTCAGCAGAGAGCTTCAGGTTCTTAGTAGGCGCAGAGCCTAAGGTTGCCATGCTCAGCCACTCCTCAAAGGGCAGCGCTAAGCATGCTGATGTTGACAAGGTAGTAGAGGCTACGAGAATTGCTAAGGAGCTTGCTCCTGAGCTTAAGCTTGACGGAGAGCTTCAGACAGATGCAGCTATGGTTCCATCTGTTGGTGCTTCCAAGGCTCCTGGCAGCGAGGTTGCAGGACATGCTAACGTCCTCATCTTCCCTGATCTTGATGCAGGTAACATCGGCTACAAGCTTGTTCAGAGACTTGCTAAGGCAGAGGCTTATGGTCCTATGCTTCAGGGCATTGCTAAGCCAGTTAACGATCTTTCAAGAGGCTGTTCAGCAAGCGACATCGTTGGTGTTGTAGCTATCACAGCTGTACAGGCTCAGATGCAGTAATATTCAATAGATATTTACACACAATACATATATAGGTAATTGCCGTTTTGGCGGCAGTTACCTATAACTATGCTATAGACCTGCCGCTTTTTGAAGGTATTTGCAGCCATAGAGCGGTGTGAAAGCGGAATATTAAATAAGATAATATATTTGGAGGAATTAATAATGAAGATTTTAGTAATCAACTGCGGAAGCTCATCATTAAAGTACCAGTTATTCGATATGGCTGATGAGTCAGTTATGGCAAAGGGTCTCTGCGAGAGAATCGGTATTGAGGGCTCTAAGCTCACACATAAGCCTACGGGCAAGGAGAGCTGTGTTATTGAGAAGCCTATGCCGGATCACAAGGTAGCAGTTAACCTTGTTCTTGAGATGCTTCTTGACAAGAATTACGGCGTTATCTCAGATGTTAAGGAAATCTCCGCTGTAGGACACAGAGTACTTCATGCAGGACAGAAGTACTGTACATCAGTAATTGTAAACGATGATGTAAAGTCAGTTATCCGTGAGTGCTTCGACCTTGGACCATTACATAACCCTGCCAACCTTATCGGTATTGAGGCAGTTGAAGCAGCTATGCCGGGCACACCTAATGTTGCTGTATGGGATACCGCATTCCATCAGACAATGCCTGAGAAGGCTTATATGTATGCTATTCCTCATGAGTACTATGAGAAGTATGGCATTCGTAAGTATGGCTTCCACGGTACAAGCCACGCATTCGTATCTAAGAGAGCAATCGAGTTCGGCAAGCTTGACCCTGACAATTCAAAGGTTATCGTATGCCATCTCGGAAACGGTGGTTCACTCTCCGCTGTTGTCAATGGCAAGTGCATAGATACAAGCATGGGTCTTACACCGCTTGAGGGTCTTATCATGGGAACAAGAAGCGGTGATATCGATCCTTCTGTTATCCAGTTTATCGCCAACAAGGAGGGCAAGGATATCAATGAGATGATAACAATGCTCAACAAGAAGTCAGGTGTTCTTGGCATGAGCGGTGTTTCAAGCGATTTCCGTGATGTTCAGAAGGCTGCCGATGAGGGCAATCACAATGCTGAGGTAGCTCTTGAGGCATTCAAGTACAGAGTGGTTAAGTATATCGGTGCTTATACAGCAGCTATGGACGGCGTTGATGCCATCGTATTCACAGCAGGTGTAGGTGAGAACGATAAGAGAACAAGAAAGGATATCTGTAGTGCTCTCACATTCCTTGGAATCAAGATTGACGATACAGCCAATGACAAGAGAGGTGAGGAGGTAGTTATATCTACTCCTGATTCTAAGGTCAAGGTTATGGTAATCCCTACTAACGAGGAGCTTAAGATTGCCCAGGAGACATTGGAGTTAGTCAGATAATTAAAATGTAAATAAAAAATAGTTGACAAATCTTTACACAGTGGATATAATAATCTGCGTGTGATTAAAAGAAGAGGTTTTTATGCTGATTGATTTGTACGGAGTTCTTTCTCACGAAGGAGAAGTTAAGAGACTTGCAGCACCTATAGAAGCTGAGAGCTTTGTCTCGAAGCTTGGTGATTTTGCATTTGTAAAGAAACAGGATATTGAGCTTGCCTTTACTAATGTTGGAGGGAAGAAGATAGAGGTTACTTCACACCTTGATGTGACTCTGGATATTCCATGCGACAGGTGCTTAACGGATGTTCCTTGGCAGATATCGGTAGATTCTACCAGAACACTTAATTTTGGTGAAGAGTCACCGGATGCAGATGAGACATTGAAGGACATGCCTTTTATGGATGGCACGGAATTTGATGTTGAGAAGTATGCATATAGTGAGATTTTAGAGAATTTTCCGATGAAGGTTCTGTGTAAAACAGACTGCAAGGGAATCTGTAACGTATGCGGCATGAATCTTAATCATGGCTCGTGTGAATGTGACAGACAGGTGTTAGATCCTAGAATGTCCAAGATACGCGATATATTTCAACAGTTTAACCAATAGAACTGCTTTGTAAGGAGGTGTAACAGATGTCAATTTGTCCAAAGAATAAGTCTTCTAAGGCTAGAAGAGATAAGAGAAGAGCGAACTGGAAGATGAGCGCTCCTAACTTAGTAAAGTGCAGCAAGTGCGGTGAGTTAATGATGCCTCACAGAGTTTGCAAGAACTGTGGTTCTTACAATAAGAAGGAAGTTATCTCTGTTGCTGAATAAGGTTTAGCCCTTATTTATAGGGCTTTCCTTTCATCACATGTAACTTTATAACCCATTTTATAACCCAAATGACATAAAATATATAAAAAGTTATAATGAATTATTTTATTATTGGTGATTATATTAGGATGTAATATTTGTGCTTCCTTAGGGGAAATGAAGAAGGAACATTTTCATTTTTTGAGAATGTTCCTTTTTTTATTACCTTTTTTTATTTTTATTTTAACATATATATACAGAAGGAGGGCTGTATATGTATATTAATAATTTTTTTCCTGTGGATGCAATAAAAAATTACTTAATACGAAAAAATATTGATATGAATTATTATCAGGAAATTGGAAGTGCTTCTATTCGTTTTAAAACCAAATATTCTTATTGGATAATTGAATTACAAAATGATGATACATATTCTTTATATCATAAAAATATAAGACATCAGAATTATAAGGGATGTGAAAAATTTCCCGGTTATCATTTCCAAAAAAATTCTAGTAATGCTTTTCATTTAGTTAAATATGCTCAAAATCATGATGAATATAAACCTCTTGTTACTCAAAAATATAGTCATATTGATGAATTATTCGAGAAAATATTACAGGATTAAATATTTTTTATAAATGTGACAAAATCAATTTATATTAGCAAATATTTTGTACATCTAAATATAGAAGGAAAGTTATTAACATAAAAAGGATGGAAAATTATTATGCGAACAATAGATATAGAAGAAAAGTTAAGACTTATAAAGCAGACAAAAGAAAGAACTCCAATGGGAAGACCTACGGTGTTTGTTGCTAAGACAGATTATAATAGAAAGAAAGATAAACAGAGATTAAAAAAAGAACTTAGTAATTATTCAAGAAGAAAAATATTATGAGTAATTTAGATAAAGATATGTCAAGCAGGTATATGGGGTGTAAAAAATATGAAAATTGTTGCGATAACGCAACAATTTGTCCATGCTTATTATATGAACCGTGTGATAATTATTGTCACTCATGTTGTCAAAATATAACAGAAACAATTGATGGGTTATATTATCATAAATGTAGATTAGAAGAAAAGAAGGAGTAAGATGAGTAACTTTATAGAAAGGTAAAATAGATAATATGACAAGTTATTAAATTTTTAATGAAAGAATTGTAAAGATGATTTCTAAGAAAGAAAAGAAGATATGAAATTATATTGGGTATCACTACTTATTCAAGATAAAGAAAATACTAAACCTTGGCTTTGTGCGATGTCAAATGGGTGTATTAGTTTTGAAGGGGCAATTAAAATTATAGAAAAAGGTAAACAAAATTACAGAGTTCTATCCGCATGGATAGATACTTTTGATACAAATAATCATAAAGTGACTGTATTCCATGAATGCTATGTTAATTCAATAGGAAATATAGAATGAAATGATTTCACAAGAAGAAAGTGAGTAGATAAAATGAAAGGCTATGAACAATTAAAAAATATCCAAGAACAACTTACATCATCATCAGAAGAAAATTATGAAAGGTGGTAGATTATTATGAAAATAAACGATAAAATAAATTATGAAAGCTGTTTAGTTAAAGGAAAAAGAATTGACAACGAAGAATGGGTACAAGGTAATCTTATATGGTCAAATGATGCTGAGAATGGTTATGAAGCAATTATTATTCCTACAACCAATAGTGGAATGTATGCAAGGTCTGATAACACTGGAGATTTAGGTTTTGAAAAATGGTATAGAGTAGACCCTTCAACTCTTTGTAGATGTACAGGTTCAAGAGATAAAAATGGTGAACTAATTTGGGAAAATGATATTGTTAAATTTACAGTGTATAATTACGAAAAAGCTTTAACGCCTATTGTATCAAATGTGCAGTGGTGTGATGAAATTTGGGCATTTTCTATTGTTGTAAATACCAAAGGTAATAGAGGAACTCTAGGACATATTTTACAATCTAACAAAGAAGCTGAAGTTATTGGCAACAAATTTGATAACCCCGAATTAACAAAAGTTAAAACTGATAATGTAGAAGATAAAATTATGAATGATAGATAACATGTCATGGTGGGAATGGTGTATTAAACATTGTAGTGTTTCTTATGATAATAACAATAAAGAACAAATTATGAATAATGACAAAGAGGAAGAAGATAATGTTCTTGAATGATGATTTATTTTTAGAATAATATTAATAATATAAAGGAATAGGTGTCAAATGAGTAATAATCAATTAATTTGTTGGGAAGAGAACAATATAAAGAAATGGGAAATGATACAAGCAAGTGATAATAATACATATTTAATGAATTTATTACAAAACCCAAATGTAGATAACCATACCATATTTATTATTCCATGTAATGGTATATTAGGTGGTATTTGGTTATGGACAAGTACGCATAAAAGTAACCGTGTAGATTTTTTTAATTTTTTTGAAGATTATGGCAAAGAATATATCCCACCAGTTATAAAAGAAGAGAATAAAGAAATTTTACATGAACTTAATGAAAAAAATAGTGATACTACTAAATATGGATGGATTTCTCCAAATGGTGAATATTTTCATTGTGGATATCATGGACATAATTCACTTGCTGAAAAAATATGTTTTGGTATGATAGATACAGATAACCCGGAATTATATCTTGAAGAACATGGATGGTGTAAAATTTATAAATCCATGTTTGAAGAGAATTATCATGTTTATATTGGTGGTAAAGATGTAATAACTGACTCACAAATGCGAACACTCATTGATTTAGGCTTAGATAAAGCTGAAGATATATTACAAATGTTATGTAAATAAAATTACTTTTATATAATACCACTTTTTATATATATTTTTACATATATAAGAAGTGGTATTTACATATATGGAGAAAGGAATGATTAAAAATGAAATATACAATAAAAAGATATACTATTGAAAAAATTAACGATTATGATAATTGTAAGCAGACTAATCAATTAACATTAAATGGCAATTACTTCGTAAACACCCCCAAAGAGGGGATAATAAATTGTTTTATGCAGGAATATAATTGTGAATATTCAAGTATATATTTTACATATAATGAACTATCCGATATTTATGATGGTAAAATTGATAAAATACAAAAACCATTTCTATTGCCAAATGAAAATGAGGATATAAAAGCTTTATATATTGAAATGAAAAATAAGGGTTATTTTGATATAACTGATATGCGTAAAGTTGATAATTATTATGAAGTCTATAAAGATGGTGATGGATTAGTAATTAAATTTTATTTAAAAAATTTAAATCGAACCGTCAATGATAAAATAGAATGTTTATCATTACAGGATGATGATATTTGTTTTGCTATTATTGGAAGCATATATAAAGATTTAAAATTTGGTGGTACAAAAGATGTATTTTTAACCCCACTTGTAAATGATTTAAAAGATTTGGATAGTTATATAAATAATATGGATAATGAAATAAAACTTATATATGATAATATTGAAATAGAAGTTTTTTCAAGAAGTCATATTACACAAATGAATTGGTATAAACGCTCAATGGAAAAATTAGTATTGCCGGACAAGGATAAAGAGGAGAGAGAATAAAATGATTGCGAGTGCAAAAATTATTATTCTGCATAAACTAATAAAAAAATATCTTGTATTATATAAAAATAAAAGATATAATAATATGTATTATCATGTGTCAAATTATAATAAGCTACATTAAGATGTAATGTCTGCCTTTTCCCCTAATGACATTTGAGTTCAAAGAAAGGACAAAAGATATGAGTGATAAATTTAAGTCTACGGTATTATGGACCTTATATGTTGCTGTTGTATTAATTGGAATATTTACAATTGTATTATTAGGGGTAAATGTTTTAGCTCCGACTTTTTTTCCAAACCAAGATATAAGTGGAATAAAAGAATATATAAATACGTTTTGTGTTATATTAAGTTTTTTATCAGTAGGTTTAGGAATATATTCAATTTGGCAGGCTAGTGTAAGCGGAAAACAAGCAAATGAGATATTAAAGTCTATTCAAGCAATAGAATATGAACAAAATATAGCTCAAGGACTAATGCGTGTAATTACAAATGTTGTAGATAATGGCAAAACAATACAAACCTCTGATGCCAGTAAAGCAGGAGCATGGAAACAAGATAATGATACAAAATAAATAATATAAATTGGAGGTGTTTAATAATATGTGTATGAAATATATAAATGCATCAACAAGATGTTATAAGTCTATTACAGTAGTTGATAATAATGTTATGTCATATAATATCCCATTTACCAGTATTAGACATGATAATGATGAAACAGGTATAACAATAAGTAAATTTTCAATTGTTACTAATATTGATTTTTTAGGAACTTTAAATGAAAATAATAAAAAAGAAAATCCATTAGATAATAAAGATACACTTGATTTTATTATTCGATTAACAAAATGTAGTAGTGAAGAAAGTAAAAGAATAGGTTATGATTTGGATTGCTTTTCTATTGATTTAAACGAAATGTATGCAACAAATCAGATTGGTAAAGCTTGTTTTGATTTTTTAAATTATACTAGAACTACTAAAGTTGATGAATTAGAACTTCCCGGAGGAGTAGGAAAATATGTAATTAAAATTTTAGTTAAAAAAGCTAAAGAAAAAGAATATACTATACAAAGTATGACGCAATTCATAGTTGTTTAAATATAATTAACTGGTAAGAGTATAAATATATTCCTACCAGTTTTTTATATTATTATTATAAAATATTAGTTACTATTGATATGAGCGATAAGTAACTCAATTGCAACATCATCCTCAAATCCTGCATTTCTAAGAGCCTTATAAAAGTTCATATCATTATTTGCCATATTGGTATACCTCTCTGGGATAGGATTTGGTTTTACCATTGGCTTTGACCTTTCATCATTCTTAGCCTTTGTTAGATTGATAAGCATGTTAAAAAAATCATCAATATCATCTTCTCTAATGTCCTTATTGTCTGCATCATTGTTATAATTTGTATTCATAATTTTTATTTTCCTTTCGTTTTTATTTCTTATATGTTAATATGTTTAAAGATTGAGCAAAACATGATATATTTTGACATATAATAAAAAATTATTGTTCAAATCCATTATCATCTGATAAATATTCGTTACCGATACTCTTTTTTTCTTTATATAACAGATTATCTTCCGGTGGAAATTTTGTTAAAATATTATTTAATAAATTATTAAGTGGTTTTCTTGGAACGGATTGTTCAATAGTTTTATATTTGCGTAATCTTTTTTTAATATTATTTATATTTCCATCAAAAGATAGATATATTTGGTCTTGAAGATTTGTAGCTTCTCTATAATGTACTCTATATTGTGCAAATCTGCTCTCACTTACATCTAATTTTCTTTGTAAATCTGTAATTCCTTTAAAATATGCCATTTCTTTATCTTGTAAATATTGATTAACTCTCATTTGATAATCTGATATAGATTCATCGGGTAATGGTTCCGGAACGGTTGCATTTGCAGCTTTTTCAATACTATTATAAAATTTACCCAGATTTTGCTTTTTAGCTCTTGTAAATTTTTCACCTCTTGATAATCCAAACCGTTCCATAGCCTTTCCATAACTATCTTGCAGTTTAAACATTGCCATTCTTCCACCAATAAATGATTTTGCACATAATCTATTTCTGGAATCTATTGGTATTATCATTGAATGCATATGTGGAGTTCCCTCATCTAAATGTAAAACGGCAGATAAAACATTATCTTCACCAAAAGTATTTATTAACCATTTTTTATTTGCTTCTGCCCATTCATCTATATTGATGTTTTTCTCTGCTTCCGGGGAAAAGGTTGTTACAACCTCAATACATAATACGGAATTACTTCTATGCCATACCGGAGTACCGGTTACTATTTCTATTTCCTTGGTACGTTTATACCATAATGATTTATAATCAAATCCTTGTGTATTCATCAATTCTTTATTTCTATATGATAAAGACGGGTCGGTATTTACTAATGGTAATTCCCTAAAATTATGGGCATGTGCCATTTGAAGAGCACCCATTGATTTTATCTTTTTTATTGTCATTACACTATATATTTCTTTCATTTTAGATTTCCTTTCAAAATGATTTTTAAGTTTTGCACCCTCATTCCGCACTCTCTAAGGGGGGTGCAAAAAATTAAGTCACTTATATCTTTATTCTTTTTTTTTTCTTCTTCTTCTCTCTTTTTCTTTCGGCTACATATATATGTGAAATAATTTTTAGTAATCAAAGTTTTACGATAAAAAAATATGACAAATGTCAAATTTTTAAATATTTTAGAATATTTTTTTACATATAAAATATAGCAAAATATAGTAGAAAGGGTAAGAAAAAAAGATTATGGAAAAGATATCTGTTGCATTTAAGAATAAGAAAAAAGCTAATGATTTATTAGATATGTTAGTCTTTGATAAAACACCTAATAATAGAGGATGGTATATAAAAGATAATGTACCGGAAGAAAAAAGATATGAATTAAGAGCTTTAGCAACATATATCCCAGAAACTACTGAAACAAAATATTTTGTAGATGTAGAGGTTGCTAAAGAGCAACCAGCCCCAGAGAGGGAGAAAAATGAACATGATTTGGTTATAGAATATAACTGGGATAAATTATTAGAAGAAAGAAATCCGTTAAAAATAGCATTGGTAATACAGGAAATAGGATTACCAGATGATACTGATATAAGAACAAAGATATTAAGAGTATTATCTGTGAGACAGGAAGGCTCTTATCCTATAACTTATGATGGATTAGTAAATGCATGTCCAAGTTTTGCAGAAAGATATCCAATGGAGTATCTTGAAGATTTACTTAAATCGTGTATAACAGGAGCAAGATTTTATGTAGAAGAAATAGTTTCAAGTAATAATACAGAAGAAGACAAAGCATTAATGTTATTTGCTTTGCCGTTAGGAGAATAATGCTTGAAATAATCACTTTCATATATTTATGTATACAAAGTTATTATGATAGTAAATATATGAAAGTACCTATTTTTATTAATAATATAATGTTAATAGTATCTTTAATATTATATATAATAGATAAAACAAATATTGAATATTTTATAATTTCTATATTTGTAATAATAATACTTTATATAATGTACAAATTTCATATGTATGGAAGTGGAGATTTAAAAGCATTAGTTATAATTTATTTAAATATCAGGGCAGAAATTGACACAGCCATATTTTTATTATTATGTGTAATGTTGATAGCAAATATTATACTTCTAATATTTCATAAAATAATAAAAAATAAAAATAATAGAGTAGCATATTTTCCATGTTTAACAATTGGATATTTTTTAATAATGATAGGAGGGTATTATTTTGAATAATACATGGAGTCCAAAGACTGCCAAATTTGATGAAGAAGATATTCAAAAAAATATATCCGGAACAGGAATAAATGGACAGTCTGAAGCAGAAGATTATTTAGATAATTTATTGGCAAGTATGAATGCGATAAATGCTGATAATGCAAAAGTTAATCAAGAAGAACAGTTAAAACATAAAAAGGAAGATGAAGAACAAAAAGAGAATGAAGCTCGTATTCATGCCGAACAACAGCGTAAAATATTACAGGAGCAGTATGAACAGGAGCAAAAGGAAAAAGCCCTCAGAGAGGCACAGGAAGCAGCAGAAGAGGAACTTTTAGCTAAGGAGGAAGAACAGAAGAAACAAAATAGTATGTTTCGTAGAATGATGGGTGGAGGAGCAAAAAAGGAAAATATAATATCTGAAACAAAACAGACATACGATTTTAGTGATATTGATAAAGAAGAACAAATAACTCCTATAGTACAAGAAAATAAAGATATATCCCATGAGAAGATAGAAGAAATTTCTACAGATAATGAGAATGATTTTGAGAATATAACAAAAGATGACGATATACAAAATCTTGAAGAAAATATAACCGATATTCAACCATTAAAAGATACAGACAAAATAAAGGAAAAAAAATCTTTTTTTACTTTATTTACAAAATCAAAATCTCCATCTAAATCAGAAGTAAAAGAAGATGATGAATTAGATTTTGAATATTTAGCAACACATGATGAATTAACAGGGTTAAAAAATGAAAGGGGATATCAGTTAGATATAAAAAATAAATCTGTAAAAGGAACGGCAATCTTATTTTTTGATGTAAATAATCTTAAATATGTAAATGATAATTTAGGTCATCAAGCGGGGAACAAATTATTATTAGCTGCATCAGATAAATTACAAGAGTTATTTCCGGAATGTGGATATAGGATTGGTGGGGATGAATTTATAATTTTATTGTCAAATATTAAAGAAAAAGATATTTCTAAAAAAATTGAAGAACCAATCGAAATTTTTCGTAAATATATGGCACAAAAAACAAAAGAAGATGAAGAGGGAATAATATATTCAGCCTCAGTAGGATATGAAATCGGAAGTATAGAAGAAACATTGGATGAAGTAAAAGAAAAAGCAGATAAAAAAATGTATGCAAATAAAAAAGCATATAAACAATCTCATCCAGACTATGATATGAGAAATAAACCTATAGATAAACCTAATAATAAAGAAGAAAAAGATTATGATGAAAATTTATCAAAAGAACAAAAGGCATTAAAAACACAAATAAAAACAAATCATCAAAAAGCAAATGTAAATACTACAGAACGTATAATGATGGAAATACAAAGAAGAGCCGGGGAAGTAGAAGCAATATTGATAGCCTCTGCAACATTTGACCATTTATTTATTATACAGGACGTAAATGAATTTATAGACTTAATGTTAAATAATCAAAGTATTATAGATTATTCATATTTATATGTAATTTATGATGGGGGACCACAATATTATGGTTCAGATGAATATTTATCAGAAGTTACACATTTATTTGAAGCTATAGAATATAAACTAAAAAATACTCGTAATTTAACAGATAAAGAGATATTAAAAATAAAAGGTATAAATGTTTTTAAAAATATTTATATAGGATAAAAAGGAGATAATAATTATTATGAAAGCGTTACTAATAGCTGAAAAACCATCCCTAATGAGAAGTATACAAACAGTATATAATAAACATAAAGCTGAAATTCCATTTGAGATAGATTTTTTATCACAAGCCGGACATCTTATTGCTTTAAAAATGCCATCTGAGATTGATGAAGAAAAATATAAACGATGGAAAATGGAAAATTTCCCTATAGATGTACCTTATGTATATCATGTTAGTAAGGGAAAAAATGAACTAATAAGTAAAATACGAACTGCTGTAAAAGGTGGAAATTATGATTTTGTTATAAACGCAGGTGACCCAGACCAAGAAGGACAGCTTCTTATAGATGAAACATTAAATTATATTGGAAATAAAGTTTCAGTCAAAAGATTTTGGTCAAATGATTTGACGGAAGAAGCTGTATTAAATGCATTATTAAATTTAAAAAATAATGAAGATTATATTAATATTTATAATTCTGCATTAGTAAGGCAACATGCAGATTATCAATTTGGTATGAATATTACAGGAGTTTCAACCTTAAAGTTCGGAGAAATATATAAAGTTGGAAGGGTTAAGGCAGCTATTATACGAATATTAGTAGATAGAGAGTTAGCTATTCGTAACTTTGTTGAAAAAACTACATATAAAAGAGCGTTCACATATCAAAATAAGGCAGAATTTATAGATGAGACTATTTATGATGAAAAAGATAAAGCCTTACAAGCTTTGCCGAAAACAAATAGTGCCACAGTAGTTGATGTAAAAGAAACAATTAGTAATACTAAGGCTCCAAAATTATTTAAATTATCTACATTACAGCAGGAAGCCCATAAACAGTTAGGTTTTAATGGAGCGAAAACCTTAGCAGTTTTACAAAATCTTTATGAAGCAAAAGTGACATCTTATCCAAGGACAGATTGTGAATATATATCATCAAAAGAAGATTTAACAGGATTATTACGAAAAATAGCGTTTCCAAATACAGATGATTATATATCAAAGGTTGCTCAAATAAAAAATGATGCTACATATTGTAATGATAAAGCCATTTCAACAGAAGGACATACAGCTATATTACCAACAGGAAAAAATCCTAAAGGCTTAGGAGAAGATGAGCAAAAATTATATAACCTTATATTGAGAAGATTTATAGCTATATTCTGTGACCCGAAGAAGACAAAAAATATAACTATAAAAGCTTATGCAGATAATGATAAATCCCAAGGAGAATATATATTTAAGGAAAGTATTGACCTTGATATGGGATATGATAAAGTTCTTAATCCGGGAGCAAAACCAAGACAAAGCTGTGGAATTACATTTACTAAGGGAATGGAACTTACACCTATTAAATTTGATATTAAAGAATGTGTAAGTAAACCACCTGCAAGATATAATGACGGTAGTATTATTAAGGTTTTAGATAAACCTGAAGAATATATTGGAAATGATGATAAAAAAGTATCATATTCAATAGGTACTCCGGCAACACGTTCAACAATTATTGAAGAATGTAAGAAATGTGGATATTTTACGGTACAAAAAGGGGCATTCTATGCCACCCCTAAGGCAGAGAAAATTATTAAAGAACTTGGAGATATACCGTTATTTTCCATAACTAATTCCGGGCGTTGGGAAAATATGCTTGATGATATTCGTAAAAGGAAAGAAAATGCTGAAAATGTAGAACAAACATTATTAAATGAATGTCATAATATTGTTGCTGATATAAAAAATAGAAATATTGAGAAAGATAAATCTATTTCTTCTGCCTCTGGGGGTAAGAGTTCCGCATCGGGGAACTCTCTTGAAAGCTGTAACTGTCCGGCATGTGGAGCCAGTATAGCAAGTGGACAGTATGGGGCATACTGTTCAGGTAAATGTGGAATGGTTATTTCTAAATTTATGGGTAAACAACTTAGTAATCCACAGGTAGTTTCATTACTATCAGGTAAAAAAGTATTACTTAAAGGATTACCTAAAAAAAATGGAGAAACATATGATGCATATATCAAAATGGTAGGAGTAAAAGAGTTTTCATATCAAAAAAATGGACAAACTGTTACAGGAAAAGGCTATGATGTTGAAATGTCTTTCCCAAAAACTACGCAAGTTAAGAAAAAAAAGAAAAGTTTTGATGATTTAGAACTGGAATAATGACCATCTTTTACATTTTTTTAAACATATATAAATGATGGAATACATAGGGAGATATGATTTGTATTACATATCTCTCTATTTTTATATTTAAGAGGAGAGGATATAAATGAAAACTTATGAAAAGATGGTAACAGAAGTAAGTAGAAAAGATAGAACAGGAATTGCATTAAATTATAATAAAAAACGATGGGAAGAATTAGGTATTGGACCCGAAGAATCAAAATTATTTGCTAAAACTTCAAAAAACATTAGAAAATTTTTAGAAGAAAAAGATAATGAATCTGAATATATGGAACTTGAAGAAAGAGAGTGATAATATATGCAAATCAATAATTATAATAAAGAAATAAAAAAGGATGATATTGAATTAGTAGAAATAAATCAATTAAAGATAACTAAAAATGAAAACTTGGATGAATATAAAGACGCTTTTCAGTTTGAAACAAATGAAGATGAATTAGAAAGGATGTAATTGAAAAAATGTTTGGATATGATAAATTGATAATATTTTGTACTATAATATCCGTTATTATAGTTATTTTCAGAGTAGGCAGAGATATTATAAAAGAAAAAGCTATATTTAGTGGTATGGATGAAAAAACAGCTAATGAATATTATAAATTTAATAATATTTATAAAAGGATGACAGATAATGAAAAAACTAATGATGATGAGTGAATGCCCAAGATGTCATAGCTTACATACAGGAAAAATTGCTGTTAGACAAGGATTTTCATTAAAATGGGAACAAAAAAATATTATAAAATCTTGGAATAATGCTGAATTGATTAAATATGTTTATCCGGATGAATATAGAAATTATTATAATAAATTTGGAATAAATGCATATTGTGAAGATTGTGGATATGAATTTAAAGGAATATATCAATCCGTAAAACTAGATAAAGAAGATTTTGAAGAGTATAAAAATGATATGACTTCCGATTATATAAAAAAATTTACAACTCCAATAAAAAAGAAAAGAAAGAAAATATTTAAGGGATTGTTCAAAAAGAAAGGTAATTAAATATGGAAAAACATTTTAATAAAATGGGTATTTCTATTCATATTAATAATATTGCCATTTTAACAGATAATGATGTATTTTATAAACAAATATATCAATTATTACAAAAGGCAAAAGAGGATGGGTTTGATATTACTGCCGTAATGCGTTTATATAATGGAGATTATTTAGGAAATTCAATAATAATTATTAGTGATGGAATAGATGAAAGAGTAGATATAGATGCAGAAGCTCCTGTATTTATAATATGTAATCCGGAAATATATGATAAATATTGTTATACAAAATCAATTACTCATATGCTGTATAAAAATACATCATTTAGTCCGGAAAAATTATTAAATGATATAGGAACATGGTATTGGATGCAGATGGAAAATATTGAAGTCCGAAAAACAAATAAAAAATTAGAAAAACAAATAAATAATTTAAATAATGAATTGAATGAATATAAATTAGCATTAGATACCGCAGGAACCATACAGACAGATACATATAGTTTATATGCATCAAATACATTTGATATAGCTATACATTATCAACCTAAAGCTATAGTATCTGGAGATATTTTAATATATTATGAATTATTTGATAAAATATATATTGTAATTGGAGATGTAACCGACCACGGTTATCAAGCCGGTCTGTATGGAGCATCCCTAACAGCAATTATAAGAAGTTATTTATTATTAGCTTCGGAATTTTCTTTAACATTAGACGGACTTGTAAATTTTGTTAGAAAATCTTCTCATTTTGTAAATTTAGAAGCACATAATTTTAAAAGTGCGGAAAATGCAACTATGTTATTTTGTGAGATAAATAAAACAACACATAAAATATCGTTTTATAATTGCGGACATGGTGGTGAAGCTCCTATTATAACCAGAAAAACAGGAGAAACCTTTATTGTTAATAATATATTTATTGACCCTCCAATTGGTAGTATAGATGAAGAAAATAATATAGTAACTAAAAATAAAATTTATACTTTAGATTTTGACCCCGGAGACGGCATAGTTTTATATACAGATGGAATTACAGAAATATTTTCTATTGGGGATAATGAGCATAAAGATACTGTCAATATTTATAATAATGATAGACTTGAAGCAGGAATAAAATATGAAATTGATAAACATTCTTATACAGCTAGAAGTATTTTAAATGGAATAATAAAAGATGCTGAAAGTTATAGTATAGGAATAAATTTAAATGATGATTTATCAGCAACAAATGTAGAAAATGCAGCGGATGATATAACAGTTGGTGTTTTTATATGGAAAAATGAATAGAAAGGATATAAAACATATCATGAATATTTGGAATAAACAATGGCATTTAAATCCGGCTAAAGCTGATATGGAAATGGAAATGATAGGTGAAGAAATATCTGATTTATTTCCTAATGATAAAAAAATGTCTGCTATGTTAATATTTGAAGAAGGATTTATGAATGTAGCCACACATGCTTATGAAAATACAGATAATATGCCATTAGATATACATATAAGTGTAGATAATAATACACATGATGTTATTTTAACTTTTATAGATGAAGGTAAAAAATTTGATACAACAAAATATATTCCTCCGGCTTTGGATAAAGAACAAATTGGTGGACATGGTATTAGATTAATGAAAGAATTATCAAAAAAAATGGAATATGAAAGAATTGAAAATAAAAATATTTTAAAAATATACATATAAAGGAGAATATTATGGATTATATAGAAAAAATGGCAACTGTTGATGAAAATTCATTTAAAAATCCATTAGATAAACAATATATCGGAGATATAAAAGATTTAGCGAATACAGTAATTGAAATTGAAGATGGATTGATTAGTAAAAATAGTGAAAAAGATATTGATAATATGTTAGAACAGGGAGATAATCTTATAAAAATTATTGACCAATCTACTAATTTGGTTAATGTTAACCATCCAGTAAAATATATGTTCCAACAATTAAAAAATACTTGGAATGAAACAGCTAAAGAAATAAAAGATGCAAAATTAGAAAAAAAGAATAAACATGAAACTTTAAGTGAAAAATTTGCTAATGCTTGGGCTGCTATAAGTATTCAGAATGAATATTATAAAAATATTTCTAAAGCAGTAACTTATCAAAATTTGATGTCTGATGTCAATTTATATACAAATTATTTAGATAAATATTCTGATTTTACTAAAAAAGCTAAAAAATGTTTATCTGAAACTATTGCTAAAATAGATATTTGTACAGATAAAATACTTGATGCTATTACATTTGGTGCATATTCAAAAACTGCTCAATGGGTAGAAAAGAAATTTTATGCTAATTATAAATCTTTTGACCAATCTATTGAAAAATCAGAAATGAAAAGTTTAGCTGATGTTATTGTACATAAATTTATAACTAATCGTTTCAATACATTTGAAAGAAAATATGGACATGCTTCATCTATTGAAGATATGAATAAGAATATTGATAATTATTATAAAAATATAACAGATAATGCTTTCTTTTGGGGAAATAAAACGCAGATAATAAAAAATGCTCCACAATATAATGGTAGTGTGGCAGATGTTACATTTACAGATTATAAAAAATCCCCGGTTGAAAACGCAATATCTTTTAAAGAAGATATAAAAAAATATTTTACAAATGAAGTATCAAAGGTTTGTGGAACACTTGATGCCGTAGGTAATTATATTGATAATAAATATGATACTACCGTAGAAAAAATTAAACAATTTGGACAAAAAAATAAAGAAAAATTCAATAGTATGTTAAAAAATATTGAAAATACTTTTAAAAATGCTAAAGATGCTATTTCTTGGCAATATGCGAATATTAAAATGTCTAAAATAAAATTTCAACAGGATATAATAAAAAAACAAATTCCTGCATATGAAAAAATGGCAAATCGTATAAATCAAACAGTCGATGGATTAATACAAAAGGAAATAGAACTTAAAGATACACAAAAAAATATAACAACTTTAATTGGCAGATTAGCAGGTGCAATATCTAATAATGAAATTTCATCTGAACCATCTAAACAGTTATCTGATGCTATAAATATATTATTAACATCTTTAACAAAGAATAATATAAAAGATATACAACAAAATATTATAAATCTTTTCGATGCAACAAAAAATTTTAATACTGCATTAAAAGGCGTACATTATTCAAATGATATTCAAAATAATCCATTATTAAATACTGAGGAACTATATTTAGCAGATGAAATCAAATCAGAATTAGATAAATTTATTCCTAATCTTATAAATGTAGCTAAAGATGTAACAGAATGTAAAGATAAAATGAATATTATTGATACTATAATGACAAATATAAATGCTAAATTACATGATACAACAAAAACAAAAGATAATATTAGTACTATTAAAGAAAAGACAGATAATGCCGTTAATGAGTTCAATGATATATTTGTAAAAGATTTATAAAATAACTAAAAAACACACAAACGTGTGTTTTTTTTATTATGGAATGAAAAAACTTATATAATTATAAGAATAGCAAAAAAATAATATACTGGATATTAAAAATGGAATAATAGCTTTCAATATAATAGTAGATATAGATACATCTTCATCTGTTTTGTTTGACCAAAGAATAAATCGAATCAAGTATAAAAATGCCATTAAGACAAATATAGTACACAATATAATTTTTATTATTATTCTAATTATTATTAAAATCCTTTCTAATATTATCATATTACTATTTATTTATCAATAAGATGTTCATTAAATATATGTTAAATAAAAAATGAAAATAATCATATTTTCATACTTTTGCACCAAAATTCCGCACTCTCTAAGGGGGGTGCAAAAAATTAAGTCACTTATATCTTTATTCTTTTTTCTCTCTCTTTTCTTTTTTTCTCTTGGCGTTTTTTTGTAGAGCATAATAAAAGTTAAGGAATCCAGTCCGATAGGACCCGACTGAAAGGAGGTCTTCATCAACTATAACATGTGTATTAAATTTATTGATGAAGAAAATGTCAAATATCTTTAAAATATAGAATTATTTTTAACATATAAATATAGTTTATAAAAAGGAGAGAGAAAAAGATGAATTATCATAATATAACACATGATGATTTATTAAATGGAGAAGGAGTTAGAGTAGTACTATGGGTATCTGGATGTTTTCATCATTGCTATAAATGTCAAAATCAACAAACATGGAATCCTAATAGTGGAATATTATTTGATGATAATGCAAAAAAAGAAATATTTTTAGATTTAAGAAAGGATTATATAACAGGAATAACATTTAGTGGGGGTGACCCATTAAATGAAAATAATATTGCAACAGTTTTATCTTTAGCAAAAGAAATAAAAGAAAACTTTCCGGATAAAACAATATGGGTTTATTCAGGATATACAATGGAAGAAATAGTTGCAGATACGAAAGGTGATATTATCTGGGAACAAAGAAAAGATTTAATTTTAAATTATACAGATGTATTTTGTGACGGACGATTTATGGAACATTTATTAAATGTAAATAAACCTTGGGTTGGCAGTTCCAATCAAAAAGTAATAAATATTAAAGAATGGAAAGAAAGGAATATTACATGAATAAAAAAATCAATATTTTTCCAAATGTATGTATATTATTAGGAATATTATCAGGGATATTAGTGATTTATCATATATTTGTAAATAATCCTGATAATGATATGTGGTGGATGATGAGTACAGGTCGATATATATTAGAAAATAAAACATTTCCTAAAATCAATCCATTTATAATACATAAGGATTTTAATATAATTATAGAACAACCCTTACTTGCTATTCTTAATTATCGCATTTTTTCCCTCTTCGGGGTAAATGGATTAAGATGTTTATCCGGATTATTTTATATAATTGATGGAATATTAATATATGTCTGGGTAGGAAATTATTCCAATGATAAAATAACTAAATATTTTAGTTTAATAATTTATACATGGATAATATTATTGTATATTAACACAAGACCAACTATTATAAGTTTAGGAATAATGCTTATAGAGTTAATAATATTAAATAAAGTACAAAATAATTATAAGAAAAAATATTTATTATTCTGGTTGTTATTATTATCTATTATTGAAATTAATATACATTCTGCATTATGGTGGATGTTATTTATAATTATGTTTCCGTATATAATGCCAAATATTTTTTCAAAAAATGTAATACCTCAATTTATTAAAAATATAAAATTATATTGTCCAATAATGATAGGAATGTTTTTAGCAGGATTTATAAATCCATATGGAATAAATAATATATTATTTTTATTTAAATCTATGAATAATACAAAATTATTTCAAAATATATTGGAAATGCAAAATCCAACAATAATTCATCCGTTAGGGACAGTCATAGTTGCCTGTATAATAATTTTTGTAATATATTTATATAACAATATAAAAGAGGAAAACATCAATATAACAACTATTTATATGACATTAGGATTATTATTATTATCAATAATGTATTATAGAAATTTTTATGTTTTAATAATAGCTATTTTACCAATATTTTGTTCATTTAGCCCGAAGAGAGCCATCAATGTAAGTAGGATAGAGGGAGTATTTATAAATATAATATATATAATAGTTATAGGTTGTATTTTATCAGAATTTAAAAATATATCCTTTAATATAAAAACTCCGGAATATATAAATATTTTAAATCAATATGATAAAGATGATATATATTTATATAATAATTTTAATGAGGGTGGTTTACTTGAATGGTATGGATATAAAGTATATATTGATGCACGTCCGGAATTATTTCAAAAAGTTATAAATGGAAAAGAAGATATAGCTGATGAATATTATGATATTTCAACAAATAGTTTAAATAAAAATGCAATAGAAGATTTTATAAATAAATATCAATTTAATTTTTTATTAACTGATAGCTATAATACATTATATACTTATTTAGCCTGCAATAATAATTATGAAATAATATTTACAGATAATGAAGCTTATACATTGTTTAAGTTAAAGACTAATAACTAATTGTATATTGTAATTGGAAGGGGGGATAAATTATGGAAATAGATGAAAATTTACCGGAATGGTTAATTGAGAGTATTCAAAATTATGAAAATGGGAAAGATAGTTCTATTTGGGATTGTTTATATTGTGAATTGCAGTCTGATATAAATGTAGCTGAACAGGAACAATTGATTTCATCTGATACAGCATGGCAGCTTAGAGAGAAGTATTTAGAAATAGAAAGGTGTGATAGATAATGCCGGATTTTACGAATTGTAAGCAATATAATAAAACATATAGTGGAGCAAATGGAAATAAAATATGCATTGAATATAATAATATTGATAGAGATATAGATGAAGATTATCAAAATATATAATAGTGGGGGGTAAATAACAATATTAATAATAGATAATGAATTTCTTGAATTTGCTAAGATAGAATTAGTAACATGCATTATGCGTTTTTCAAAAAATATTGAAGAAAACAAAGCAAATGGAATTGCAGAAGAAATTTTACAGGTAGTTGATTGGAATAGTTCAGCTTTGATGCACAAAGGATTTTCTTGGATAGTCAAAAATTATTCAAATTAATGTATGTTCATTTTCTCCTTCTTCGGGAATAAGTGAACCAGATGGTTCACTAAAAAAAGAAGTCTTCACGTAATATGAAGACTTCTAAAAAATATATGTAAAGAGATAAAAATTATCTCTAATTTTTTTATCGTTCCATTATAGATTTATCTAATGTGTTTTCTCTATAATTTCTATAAGCATCCCTAAAAGCGTCTATAACAGCTAAATGTGGTAATTTTGAATTTTCTCTGGCTGTTATATAATCTTCAAAATGTTCCCATTGGAAATCATTTGGAGAGTTCCAGAAATAAAAATCTAATAAAGATGGATAACATTCTCTAGCTTCAATTATTTTTGTAATTCCAAAATTAGAAAAACCTGTTTTTCTTGGATTTGCTAAAACATAAAACATATCAGATATTGACATATTATAAATAGGCAATACTTGTTCCATTGCATGATAACAAATTTTATCTACTTGTTCCCCATGATTATTTTTTTTCTTTTTTGGTTCAGTTCTTGCTATGGATAACTTTCCGGTTTTTGTAAAAGTTTTTTGTCCACTGCCATCTTCACTAATATCTCTTGGAACTCCGGCTCTAATTAAATTACCTTTAATTTCTCCCTTTGCATTAAATACCGACATAGCAGTATATTTTGGAAAAATATTTTCATAAGTATCTTTCCAACAAAGAGCAAAAATAGTTGCTTTATTATCGAATAATGTTTTTTCTACTATTGAAGATGGAGCTACCTCTGCTAAATTACGAAGTATACGTTCAATACCATGTTTTTTATTAAATGCCGTACTATATACAGCATCATATTCTTCAGGTGTAAGCCCTAAGATATTTTCAACAATATTTTTTATTGCCGATATGTATGAATTTATATTATTAGGAGTTATAGGTTCATCTGTAGTTTGCTGAGTCGTAATTTTATTAACCAGAGAGGGTTCTATTTTTCCAAGTTCCTCTCTTATTCTTTTTCTATGTTCAAATTCTTCCTCTTCTTCTTCGGTATATGTTTCATCATCAAATTCAAGTAATTGAATATATTTTAAATTATCAGTATTGAAATATTTAGATTCATTTATATCTGATTTCTTATTGATAATTTCTTCTATATTATCATTATACTCTTTAAAAACTTTAATTAAGTCATTTAATAATTTTTCATTATTTTCTATACTTACCGTTAATGTATCAACCATCAATTTATTTTCGGGAGTATTTTCTCTGATATATTTCTTTTTTGCTAAATTTAATTTTTCTTTAAGATTTTCTATTTCTTCGGAAAGTTCAAGTTTTCTTTTATTATATCCGTCTATATATTCATTACTAAATATTCTCATTATTATTATCCCCTTTTAAGCATTATTCTCATATACTTCGATATTTTTATCATCTTGGTAATCAGATATATGTTCTTTAATATAATTTAACATTGTATCCGGTAAATTATTAAAACCACCTAATAATAAATTTTCGGCTGCAAAAGATTGAAATGCTTTGGTTCTATAATTTTCATCATTTAATTGTTCAACAGTCATTGTAGTATCAAATAATTGATTCATTAATTCAATATTACGTCTTGTCCTATTATTTTCATATATACTTGCTACATCTGCATTTGGGTCTTCAAATTCCATACAAATAGGTTCATTATCATCATTTGCATTTTGATTATTTGTCGGAGCATTATATGACATTATTCTTATATTCTTTTCTTTATATTGATAATGTGATATTCCACCTCGGCTCATATTTCCTAATACTTCTTGTAACCATTTGCTTAAATATGTAATAAAGGATGCATTTTGACTATTATTTTTATCATAATCTGCTATATGTTTTGATATTATTAAATATACAGATTGACTATAATCATCAAAATCTTCAATCATATTATTTTTAGTATATGAATTTTTTGCTTTATAAAATGAGTTGTTAAGTTTTGGCATCATTAGTAGTAAACTTAACATTGAAGCAATTGGACAACCTTTTTGTCCTTGTTCTAATTCTCTGTCTCGAATTTCCATAACATCATCCCATGTATACTCTGGTTTTTCAGTTCTTGTTTTACCATTTCGCATGATATACTGGATATCTGCATCTGTTATCATTTTAAATTCCTCCCAAATAATTAGTATAATTGTATACTTCTCCTTTTATTAACATGTGGAAGATATTTCCAATTTGCACACTTTGTAAAAATATTTTGGATATAAGGATATTTTTTTATAAAAATCCAAAAATTTTTTTACATATTAAAAATAGAAACTAATAAGGAGAAAAAATATTTATGAAAAAGATAATAATCATGGGATTGATAACTATATTATTGTTAACAGGATGTTCAGGCAGAAAGACAATAGATATGCCCGAAGATGAAGAAACAACAACATCCAATTTAACCGGAGATATACGTTATGAAACAGCAACTTGGGATTATATATTTGATACTCAAAGTGCATCTTTTGAAGAAGATTTACCGGATGATAGTTTTTATGTAGTTCATAATGGAAAATATTATTCTTTATATGAATATATGACAAATTATGATGGAAAAGCTTCAGAAGATGATACGGCAGACCCTAATAAACAGTTTTATACCATTGTAAATGATGAAAATAATATACCTACATTATTTTTAGGAAATGGTGATGAATTAGTTTATTATTCAACCAGTCAATTATTGGATTATAAAATATTTCAAAGAATGTATGATTGGGGTTATACAATCGGATTGTTTAATATCAAAACTATGATGAACGGTAGATGTTATGTTGATTTGACAGATGAAACATCTATATTACAAGGAACCGATTTAACCGATTTATATGAATTAGGTGTTGAAAAAGCATTACTTGATAAAATTGGAAATAATGTATTAACAAAAGATTATGTGGAAGCCGGTTTAATAGCCAGTACGGAAAAAATGTCTTCTTATGATTTAGATGTATATGCCGGTACATATTATAATCATTTTCTTGCCACTTCGGATGTAAGAGCTTTTTTACAGTATGAACTTTATGCCCTTGGGGAATATGAAACAATGAAACAATATTATTATAAATTTAAAATTCCTGATTTCTTAGAAGATGGTTATTATTATATTGATGGACAGGGAATGTTTAGACTGGTAAGAGGAAAATCATATAATGATGAAACTGATTTTAATAAACAGGTATTGTTTGCTTCAGTTCCGGACGAAAATGATAGAATAGATAAATATAATGAATATCAAGAAATATTAACAGAATATCCATATATGTCTTGTCAAAGCTGTTATTCACCAATTCCAAAACTTAATAAATTTACAACTAATGTTGAGGGTGCTTTAGGTTATGAAGAAAAAACTAAAGATGATGAATTGGAAGATAATAAAATCGGTCAAACCTTATTAAAAGAAGCTACTGTAAAAGAAGTTAAACTTTGGTTCCCTTTGGGTAAAGAATGTACCGTAAAGGTAACAAGTAAAGAGGGAGAACTAGGTGGAGATATAAGTATTAAATATCTGGATAATAGTGTTAGAAAATTAAATTATTCTAAATTAGACGGTTTTTATTATGTAACTTTAATTGGTGATGGAACACAGGGTACTTTAAAAATATCAGGCTTATATAAAGCTTATGATATAACACTTATAAATTGTGAAGTTTATAATGACCAAGATAAACAAATAGAAGAGGTGGCTACAAGTAGCCCAACCCCAGAGAGTGGACAATAATGAAGAGGTAATGGGAATTATGTATAGTATTTTAATGGATGCTGTAACAAAAAGTTATTATATGGAGCCGGGAGAAATAGCCTTTCATGCATATAGTGACCCATCAAAATTAGATATAAGACGTAAAAATAATAGATTAGTTGAAACAGATTTGGAAGATATTAAAGAATTAGAAACTGAAATGTATAATGCAGGATTTTTTCATGGATATTTAGATGGTGAAAAATATATTATCACTAAAAAGAATATTTATTTTTATAATAGAAATCCTAATGATGTAGTATATGCTCAGTGGCTATTAACAAATGATAATAAATATTTATCTGAAAATCTGAAAAAACAAAAATTATTCACTTTATGCAAAATAGATAAAGATAAAGTATATTTTCCAACCGTCAAAACAGAGGATGGAGATAGAGCTGTCTTAACTTATACAAGTATTAATAGAATACCAACTGAATTATTTAATAAATATGAAGGATGGAGATGTGTTGAAATGACCTTTGATATTAAATGTATTGTAAATGGTAGTTTTATTGCAGAATAAATATTTGGGAAAAATGAGTATTGATTTTAGCTATTAGTTGTTATATACTATTTTGTGTGTATTTTTTATAGGATACTGCATAGAATATAATAGTAGAGAATAGACCATTTATAGTACTCTACAATTAGAAAGGGGAAACGATATGTTTTATAATGCAGAAGAATTTTTCATTGACAAGTTCATTGCTTGTTTGAGAAAATTAAGTGTTACGGAAATTCCATTTGATAATACGGATTTTTATAAAGGAATTGAGCAAATGAGACAGTATTTTCAAAATAATAGAGAAAATATTGGGAAAGTATCAGATGAAATTTCTTTATTATTTATTAAAAATCCATTTGAAAAGAATTTTTCTCGCTTTAGGGATGCAATATCAGAACAAAATGGATGGTATATGTCATTTGAAAATCCGGAATATACAATAGGAATCATTAAAATTGATAATACGGATGCTGATGATATATTAAAGGAACACGATTTAAATATTTCGGAAAAATGTTTATATGATTTTGCAAAAGCATTTTGTGTAGGAGCTAATATTCAGATGTAATAAAATTTATCATTTTCTATAATTTTTATTTTCAACATATAAAATTTATACATATTTTGACTTGCATTTTGTCAATTAATATGTTAATATAGATATGAAATCAGAAATGGTTTCTAAGTAATGCTAGGTGTTTCACTACCGTAAATGTGAAAGTTTAATGCTATCGCATTATTTTGAGGAAAACATGCGTCCTGTTAGACAGGTAGAGGAAAAAGACTTCCCATAAGTCTATGAAACATCGAATTGAGGAAGGAAAGAGTCGTATTATTACGGCTCTTTTTTATTAGATTAACTTTTATTATACATGAAAAATTGATTGACAGCTTTTTAAAAATTAAATCATAAAAATAATTCCTATTTAATTGCACATTTTCTCATTTATCCGGGCTAATTGCACCCCTAAATAACAGTACATTATAGGTTTAAAGAAGGGGGCAGAAAATTTAATTTTCTCTTTATTTTTTAAGTCATTTAAATCTTTTCTTCTTCTTCTTTTTCTTTTTTCCTTTCTTCTCTTTCAATCACAGATATTAACATTTTTTTACAGCATTGTATTTTTCCAGATTTCTAAAAAAATATTTTACATATAGATATGGAAAAATAAATACATTAAAAGAAAAGGAGAAAAGAGAAAATGTTAATGTTTATTAAAATATTCATCAATGTAATACTTATATCAACACTACTTAGAAGTATATATGAATTACAGCCTAAAATACAAAAAGAGCTAATATATTTTGAAAAACTATATGGGAATAAACTCCGATTATTAACTTATATATTATTCTTATCAAGAATAGCATTGTTAATATTCTTTAATCTTAATTTAAATATTAACTCTATGAATTATATGAAAGTTACTTTAATCTTTACTGTATTATGTACTCTTTGGAATATAATTATGATAAAAGCAATTTTTCCACTTACTATTTGGGAAACGCAATCTTATATGGATAAAAAAATTGATATAATAGATAACTCATTACAGATTGAAACTGTATTAAGCTTTATTTTTACTATTATTCTAGCACTTAATATATGGGCAATAGTTTGGGGAATAATAGGTGCATTGATTTTATCAGCTATATCAATATCTATAAATTTAATTCTTGAATATGCTTGATAAACTAATCAAAATATGTTAATATAAGGGAGATTTTAATGAATATTATAATAAAAATAACAATTTGTATTATATTGATAATGTTGGCATTGATAAATTTTTTCGTAATTTCATTAGGTCTTAGTCATAGGACAGATGAAAATGAACTCAGGCTTAAATCAGTTACTATATTTTTATTTTCATTTGCTTCAATATTGGTCATAATTTTATTTTAATAATACAAATTAAATGGAGATAAAATGAGAATATTTTTAGCTATTCCTTATATAAAAAGAAAAGCAAAACATCATAATATTTTACTTCCACACGATTATATAAAAACATTAGATGGTTATCAAAAATATTCTAATTATAAAATTTATTTCATAGGCAATTTTGCATATAAAAATAATAAACTTAGGGCATCGGCTTCTTTTCCAAATTATATCATTTTTTCTTCTGAATGGAGCTATCAATTATTGGTAAATAATTCAGATGAATTACAAAATGCTTTTATTGAAACATTGGGGCATGAAGAAGCTCATAAAGAAAAAGAATTACATGCTTCATCAAAAGCTTCTGAGAAGGAAAAAATATTTTGTAAGAAAGTTAATGAAGTCCATTGTGATTTTAGAGGAACACAGAAAAAATTAAATAGTAATAGACAATTACTTATTCAAGCTTTAAAATTTAAATATCATTTTAATAATGAACCTGATAAATATTCTAAAACACATCCTAGATGGTGTGAGCGTATAGACTATGCGACTAATTATAACTTTGATGAAAAGTTAATCAGAAGAGTAGCGTTAGATAATAGTTTTACAGATGAAGATGTAATTATGAAAGCTAGTACTCATTTTGATAATATTATATTAAGATAATTTATTTTTCCTTTCTTAGGGGGTGTTGGTGTGCTTATTGCACACTTTTTTTAATGGCTTTGCATATTTTTTTTAAATGTCAAAAATGTTTTAACATATAGATATAAATAATATGAAGATAGAGAGGAATAACAAAATGAAGGATGATGAACTTATATTTAATTCAAATACAAATTATTTTTATGTAACAAGCGAACAGTTTAATATTATTTTTTTACTTGATATTTAATTAGCTCTATGTTATTATAAAAGAAATTATAAATAATTTTTTATTTTTTGTCAAAAAATTAGTATATTTTTAAATGATTTTTACATATAAAAGCAAAAATATATATATTTACTATATATTTTTTTTTATGATAATATAAAATAAAACAGATTATAAGGAGATTAGTTTTATGAAATGTAAGATAACTTATGATATATATTCACCATTTTTTAAACAAAAAATGTTTCGTGGAGACACCCCTATTTTTGATGAAGATTGCCATAAAATAGGGTCTAAACCTCGTACACAAATGTATCCACATTCAGTAGTTATAAAAGATGGAGATGGTATTTGTTGGTTAATGCAACCTAATAGAAGACCGGTTACAACCGTTCCGGGAGAATGTGTACTTGAAAATGTATTACTTATTAAGAACCCAAAAAGTTTAGTAGAAAATGGAACTTTTTATGATGGAGATAGTAAATATCTTGGAGAAGCACAAAGGTTGGCAGAACTCTTAAATACAAATAGATTTGAAGTGGTGGCTGTTAATTTTCGTGAACCCGAAGTTGCTTTCCATTTTTTAAATCATGATATACAAATAAAAAGCATGACATTTTATGCCGATAACGGAAAACAATTATATGAGGTTCCTAGTTATAGTTTTAATTATGAGCTTAGAAACCCAAGTGAAAGAGAAATAGTTGATAATGAAGGGACAACTAAAGAAGTTATACTATAACAGATGACGTATTTTTGAGACTTGTAGAAAATTCTACAAGTCTTTTTTGTGTAAAAAATTAATATATTTTTAAATAATTTAACATATATATATTTACTATAATATTTTGTTATGATAATATAAAAATAAAACAGATTATAAGGAGAGTTAATATATGAAATGTAAAGTAACCTATGATATATATTCAAAATTTTGGGAAGAAAAAATATTTGATGGGGATGAGCCTATTTTTGATGATAATTTTCACAAAATAGGTTCAAAACCTACTCCACAGTTATATCCAACATCATTAGTTTTAAAGGATGGAAATGGGGAAGAGTGGGGAATGATTGCTGGAACACATTCAGTTACAAGAGTTCCGGGAGAGTGCGTAATGGAAAATATTTATCTTGTTAAAGATGCACCTAATTGTAAAAATAGTGCTACCCCATATTATAGAGAAGCACAAAGGTTAGCAGAACTCTTAAATACAAATGGATTTAAAGTAGCAGTTGTTAATTTTAAAATACCATGTTATCAAGGTATAGTATTTCATGATATACAGATAAAGAGTATGACGTTTTATGCAGATAATGAAAAAATGCTGTATGATGTTCCTCAATCAGGATTGGATTATGAATATAGAGGACCTAGTGGAAATGATATTGTGGATGAAAAAGGAACTGAAGATGGTGCATACTGTATTTTATAATTATTAATTTCTTTTTAAATAAAAACTTGTAGGTAACTACAAGTTTTTTTGTTTTATAAATAATTTAACATATAAAAGTAAAAATATATTTCTTTATATTTACTATATATTTTTTTTATGATAATATAAAATAAAACAGATTATAAGGAGATTAGATATATGAAATGTAAGATAAGATATGATATATATTCAACTTTTTTTGAAGAAAAAATAATTAATGGAGACGAACCTGTTTTTGACGATGATGGTCATTTAATTGGTTCAAATCCTCAAAAACAGATGTATCCTAAATCAATAGTTATAAGAGATGGAAATGGAGTTTGTTGGTTTATGTCTGCAAATAGAAAGCCAATTACAACAGTTCCGGGAGAGTGTCTACTTGAAAATGTATTATTAAAAAAAGACCCAAAGAGTTTAGTAGAAAATGGAACTTTTTATAGTGGAGATAGTAAATATCTTGGAGAAGCACAAAGGTTGGCAGAACTCTTAAATACAAATAGATTTGAAGTGGTGGCTGTTAATTTTCGTGAACCCGAAGTTGCTTTCCATTTTTTAAATCATGATATACAGATAAAGAGCATGACGTTTTATGCAGATAATGGAAAGCAATTATATGAAGTACCAAGTTATTGCTTTAATTATGAACTTAAAGACCCAAGTTTAAAAAAAATAGTTGATAATGAAGGTACAACTATAGAATTTTAAATTTAAAGACTTATAGACTATTAACTATAAGTCTTTTTTTATATTCTTCTTTTTTTTATATTTACTATATATTTTTTTTATGTTAATATAATTATAATAAAAGAAATAGTTTATGATATGGAGACAATAACAAACTGTCTTCTTTATTAATTGCAAAGGAAATAATATATAAAGGCTTGTAGTATTTACTACAAGTCTTTTTTTATTACAAGAAACTAAATAAAATCATTAAAATTAAAAAACTATTTAATAGATAATACCATTATTCAGAAAAAATTTAACATATATAAAAGTAAACAAAGAAATAGAAAAAGGAGAAATACAATTATGAGTGTAACAATGAACCATTCAAATAACTATGTAAACGATGTAGATAGTTATATGAATATTATTACTAAAATATGTAATAAACTTGAAGAATATGCGTTACAAAATAAAGATGAACGTGCAAAACTTTATAAACAATTAGCAGAACATTTAGCCCAAGGTGGCAGGGCAGATTTTACAATGGTAGATAGAGATATTTATGCAAAAGTAGAAGCCAGATTAAGAGAAGCTCAGATACCATATGTACCACTTAATAATCCTGCAACAAATTGTGTTGGTATAGCTATAAGAGATATTGATAGGGATAAATTTAAAGAAATACTTGATGATATTTTATTACAGGATGGTAAATATAATACACAGATACAAATTGATAAAGAATTTGACCTTGCAAGAAAATCCGGAGATAAGGAAATTGCCGTTCTTCGTACAAGACAGCCATATACAGCTCTTGATTTTGAAGTTTTTAAAGATGTACTTAATAAAAATAATATAGTATGTGGAGCAGAAGATTTTAATATCAAAGGTGAATACAGCTCAATGACAGCAGTATTACAGGAAAATCTGTTTAAGGCAAAAGGAGCAGATTTAGCCAGTTCAATGCTTGAAGCATATGTACGGGATATGGCAAATTTTAAAGCTGCTAACTTTGATAAGGATAATTCATATCAGCATTACAAACAAGCTCAGTTACAATACCGTCATAATATGATTAAAGATTTTACCGTAAAAGTAAGAGAAGGAAAGCCTGCCATTTTATTAGATACTGATAAAAGAGATATTTATATCAAATTTAGAAATCAAGAATTAGAAGTATTTAAAAAAAATGAAAAAAGTGAATGGAATTTAGTACAGGCCACAACTCTTGAAAAGAATGGAAAGAACAGAACTTCTGAGGATGAAGTCAAAAGAATGAGAAGCATTATAGCTAAATTTACTCCACAAATGGGAGACAAGATGTTTGTTGTTGAAAATGAAGCAGTTGCTAGAGAACCAGATAAATATAAGTCGGATAAAATATTACAACAAGACAGGTATTATGTCGAAAAAGGTGAAAAAGTTGGTGTGGATTTTGCGGATTTATTTGGTAATGGGGCTGATGTATATGAAAAATATACAAAATCACAACGACTTGATGAAATTCAAGACCATTTATTAACCAATGTCATTCCACAGGTAGATAAGCTTGCCCATCAAAGAGCAACAAAGGTAGTGGGATTTTCAACAATGTCTCCACAGGAAAAGAATAGTACTGTATGTGTACAGGTAGAAGCCATCTTAAAAAATGCAGATTGTGATGCCATACATGGATTTTTAAATGATGAGACATTGAATGTTGAAGGAATTGATAAGAGAGCATTATTAAATGAATTAGCATATGCATTTGTCTATGATAATGCAATAACACTTGATGTAATGAAGATAAGAGATGCGGAGTTAGAGTTGCAGGAATGCCGTGAAAATGATGATGATTATAAAGTACGATATGAAGCAGAGAAAGAACAGGAACAGGAAGAAGAGGAAGAACGTGATTTTGGGGAGGAATAATTGCGTTTGACCGGCATTAGGGGAAATAAAAAATTTAATAATTAAAAAGGGTTATTTATTTCCCCTGAACAAAGAAAGGGGAAAAAGTTTTGGAAAATAAACGAGAGAAAACAATAGAACAAAAGCAAAAAGATTTATTTCGAGATACTATTGCCACAGTAATAATGACAACGGTATTTATCTGGATAATTGGACTAGCCATGTGTGCATTTGTACAGGACCATACCATGATAGCAGGAGATACAAGTTATGGATGGTTAGAACTTGATAAGAGAACAGGAAAACCTGCAATATTAACAAATGATAAAGGATATCCCAGAGGATTGCAGTTAAATGAAATAATATCTGGAACAGTTTCAGCATTTGTACATAATCCATTTTTTATGTTTCCGGTATCTGGAGGTATATATGTTAAAAATTTAGTATATGTATTTGCTATATGGTGTTTAATAGAACTAATGATATTTGTATATTATCAATATTCAAAGATAAGAGTGCATCATAATATAAATACTATTAAAGGTTCCGCACATTGGACAGATATAAAAGAGTTAGTAAATAAATTTGCTGATTTTGATGGAAAAGATTATAAGACATGTTATAGCAATGTTATTTTATCGGAAAATTTTCAAATGTCACTTAATGCATCAAAACATTACCATGCATTAAATACATTAATACTTGGAGCTACAGGTTCAGGTAAATCAAGATATTTTTTAAAACCAAATTTATTACAGATGAATGCATCCTATGTAATAACGGACCCATCGGGAGGAATATTACAGGAGAATGGGGAAACCCTAAGACGATTTGGATATAATGTAAAAGTATTTGACCTAGTACAGATGGGAAATTGTGATACATATAATCCATTAAAATATTGTAAAAAAGAATCTGATATAAAAAAAGTTGTACAGGCATTTATAAAAAATACTGATTCAACCGGTGGAAAAGGTGGAGGAAATAAAGACCCTTTTTGGGATGATGCCATGAATGCATTTATGTGTGCATGTATAGCATTTCTTACAACATGTCCGAAAGGTAGTGATATCCCATATGCAAAGATAGAAGAAGTAACAGGTGGAAATTGTTATGAAGCTTGTTTTGCAAATTTATGTGAACTTACCCGAATGGCAAATAAGAAATATGAACCGGGATGTGGAATAGCATTAGGGGATGGAGTAAGACTTGGAGACGGAAAAAATAATACAGCCAATGCATCTGAATTAGCAGCTATATTTGAAAATCTTAGAATGTATGAAGCAAAAAGACAGGATTGTGACCCGGATGTAATGAAAAAACCGTATTGTTTAAGAGAGTGGGAAAACTTTAGAATTGCACCTGAAAAGACATCAACAACAATTCTTATGACAACTGCTGTAAGACTTGACCCATTTAATATTGAACAGGTAAGAAATCTAACATCATCAGATACATTAGATTTGACAAATTTTGGTAATCAAAGAGATGTATTATTCGTTATTACTCCAACAAATGATAGAACATTTAATTATCTTGTAAACTTTTTATATACACAGTTATTTGATATTTTATATCAGAATGGTGAAACAAAATCAGCAGGAAGTTTTGATTTAAAACTTCCAAATGGAGAATTAGTACATCATTTTCCAAAAGCATTAGCAAATGGAGATATACATAAAGTAGAACCATTAGTAAATGTATATAAAGATGTTGAAATTAAAAGAGTAGATGGAAATGGTATTTTACATGGTAAAAAGACAGTCAAGAAAAAGAAATATTTTGGATTATTTAGAAAGACAATAAAGACTACAGTTGATTGTAAATTAGATGATGGCTGGTATGAGATTGTATCAAAAGAAACCGGAGAACTGATAACAAGAAGACCAACAGAGCATCTTGCAAAAGAATATGTGAATATGTTACAAAAAGCAAGACTTGTCCCGGGAAATGGAAAATCAGTCCCAACCCATGTAAGATTTTTATTAGATGAGTTTCCAAACCTTGGAGAAATTCCTGAGTTTAAGGAAAAATTAGCAACAATGAGAAAATATGAAATAAGCTGTACGGTAATATGCCAGTCTATAACACAGTTAAAAGGAATGTATCCGGATGATTATGAAGTTATAGATGCGAACTGTCCACAAAAGATATTCTTAGGTGGAGATGAAAATTCTAATAATGAATATTTATCAAAAAAACTTGGTACGGCAACAGTAAAGAGTATGAGTAATAATCTTGATAATAAGAAAGCCTCATCCGGATATCAGGTAGATGCAAAAGAGTTAATGAAAGCCGATGAATTAGGACGTATACCATTTAGTGATGAGATAGTACTTATATATGGAGAAAATCCTATATATGATAAAAAATATGATTATCCTGCTCATAAAAATTATAAATATACACATGATTATGCATGTGATATTGGATTACATGAAGCAATAGTATTTGATAGAAGTAAATATCATCAGATTGATAATGGACCGGCTATTTATAAATTTGCAAAACAGGAAGCAATACCAATAATACAGCATTTTAGTAAAGATATATTCTGTGCAATTATGATGAATAGTGATATAAGTAAAGCTGAAAAGACTGCTATTGATGGAGCAATTGAACTTGAACGAGAATTATCTGAACCATCCAGTACATATAAAAGGGAAAGCTTAGAATCAACTTCTGAGGCATTTGCAGTTTAATATATTTTTAAAAGCAGACTATTATATTTTTAATAGTCTGTTTTATTTTTTATAAAAATTTTATAAATTTTTACAAATTTAAGTTTTTTTTTTACATATAAGAAGAGAGAAAAGGAGCATGAGAAAAAATGGATGAAAAATATCAGAGAATAATTGAAATAACACAAGAGATACGAACAGAATTAGCTACGGATTTAGCTGATAAAATAGCTTTTGGAGAAGACCCCGGAGATATAAAAGGGGAATTATCTACGCTTGGAATAATAGTAGGTCAATGTGCAGGAGTTTTAATAAAGCATGATAAAAAATGTATAGCTGAAATTCCGGGAAAAGATAAATATGTAAACATTATATTAAATGGTATTAAATATCCGGTATTAAAAGAATATATACCGGGTTTTGCAGAATATCATTTGGAAGTACAGCAAAATGAAATACCTAAAAAAGATGAAATTTCTGCCCTCTCTGGGGGAATAGATAGTCCTGTGGACTATCCAAAAAAGGAAGAAAAATATAATTTTGAAGAAGAAGATAAAGATGAGGATGAAGATGAGGATGAAGAGAGTAGTTACATCCCTGAAGAAGAGGAACCCGAAGAAGAGGAAAATGAAGAAGTTTCATTTATAGAAACCAAAGCAAAAGTTATTGGGGGAAATATCCCGAGTATAAGTGGAAGTGTAAATGGAGCAGATGTTTTTATTGAAGAAAAGACAAAAAGAGAAAATGAATTTGTACTTGATACATATAGAATAAATATTGCACATGCCGGATGTAAAGCTGAAGAAATGTATTTTACAATAGCTCCATTAAAGATATGTAGAATGGGAAGTGCAAATGTACCAATAGTAGTATCAATTTATTATAAAGGAAAAACAATAAATGTATCATCATATGATAAAAGAGATAATAATCGAGTAATGGTAAGTGTTGAAGTAAATGAATATTATTTCTTATGTAGAGGATGGTTTACGGATAATGGAGAATTTAAATCATCAATATCAACAACAGGTTTATCAAGTGATACAGGAGATAGATTAAATATATTAAGTAAGAAAGAATATCATAATATTGATAATTTAACAAATATTAAAAATGGACATATTAAATTTAATTATACAGGGGACCAAGGAAATTGTATATTAGAAATTTTTCCATTAGATTTAGATGCAGATTTAAAAGATAGAAATGAATATTTAATTATGAACCGTAATGGAGAATTTGTTGAATATTATATGATTTCAAAAGGTAGAAAAGGAACATCAAGAGCAATACTTTGGAATGCCGATGGGGAGAAATCGGAGATAGTATGTAATTGGAATGGGGACCAATTAGAAGCAGATGTAGTTCCTATGTAGTGGAGGACGGTTTATGCAAAAAAATAAGGATAATAATTCCTGTTTAATAACAGGGGTAGTCGTAGCAAGTAATAAAAGTGCTGATAATGTGGATATGAAAAGACCTGTTATTACAATAGAGATATTACATACTTCTAAGAAAAGTAATGATTTTATGTTTGAGAATGATGTTTTTTTAGAAGAAGTTCCTGTTTTATTAGCAGGACATATACTTGCAAAGTCAATTGTAGGAATTGCATTAGGAGATGTTTTAAATATTTATGGACGAATTTGTATTGATAATCATGAAGGACTTTATATAGAAGCAAGTACTATTCAAAAGATAGTACCTGCTCCTAAGGGAAGTATTATAAACAGTATTGCCGCAGGACGTTCAGAAATGTTGCAATTATCACAAATTTTTAATCAATGTGAAGTTATGGGAACAATAAAAAAAATTACAGAAGATATGATTATATTAAATGTACCAAGAATATTTTTAGTAAAAGGTG